>RRZU011209591.1_pt1 | contig 26074 bp, 18 predicted proteins | sample 2165561 | NCBI WGS metagenome assembly RRZU01 (sample SAMN10456909, study PRJNA506462) | wastewater metagenome | isolation source: wastewater sludge | place: USA: Moscow, Idaho | reverse complement strand
GCGCCAACGGTAAAGGACGCTTCTTTCAATGAAAATGTGATGAAATCATACCTTTCTGAAGCTTACTTTCAACGTGCGTTGGCCTACTTTTATTTAGTTCGTACCTGGAAAGATGTTCCCTTTGTTACGCTTCCCTATGTGGACGATTCGACACCCTATGCCATTGCAAAAACATCGGGCGATGAGATTCTGAGAAGTTGTTTGGTCGATTTAAACAATGCACTTGCATCAGCTAAAATAAAATTCCCCGAAACCAGTTATACCGACCCATACAATACAAAGGGGCGTGCAACAAAATGGGCTATTTATTCACTAATTGCTGATATTAATCTTTGGTTGGGTAATTACGATGAAGCAATTGCAGCCTGCGAAGCCGTAAAAACATCGGGTCAGGTTGGTTTGATTGCCGGCAACCTTTGGTATACTAATTTTTACCCCGGCAATAGCAACGAAAGTATTTTCGAAATTCAATACAGTTATGAGCAATCGGAAACGAATAGTTTGTTCTCCTGGTTTTATACCAATAAATTATACATGATCTCGCCATATATGCAGGCTTTGTACGAACAGGAACCTGCTGATAAACGGGGTATTAATAACTCATATCTGAATAATTTAACTTCAACAATTACTGATAATTTGAAGATATGGAAATACTGTGGAATCCAAACATATGATGTGTTAAAAGGAACTGCTAATAACCGTTCATCGTCACAAACTGATCAAAACTGGATAGTTTATCGCTTAGCCGATATATACCTGATGCAAGCCGAAGCGTATGCCATGAAAGGAGATGAGGAAAGCCTGAAAACAAGCACTGAGTTGGTTAATATAGTAAGAACGAGAGCCGGTTTGATGGCATTGCCGGGTACTACTGTAAAGCTTGATATGATTAAAAGTATACTATACGAACGTCAGCGAGAATTTTTGTGCGAAGGCAAAAACTGGTTCGATTTAGTACGAATCGGCAAAAGAGCCGATTCCGGTTTTAAAGAGTTTTTTATCGAACAGGTATTGCAGGTGGCTAGTGCAAGCTCAACACCCATTATTCGCTCAATTTTGCAGGACGAAAATGCATGGTATTTGCCAATTCATACCGATGAGCTGGCTTACAATAAACTGTTAGTACAAAACCCATACTACGAAGCTTTAGGAAACTAATACAATAGGAAAAGATGAAAAAAATAATTTATATATTCATAGTTGTAATCGTTGCATTGTATTCGTGTAGCGATCCTTATGCCGACAATTCTTTTATAAAAGATGAAAGTGCACTTCCGGCTGCATCATATATGGAACAGGCTGATTCATTGAAAGTTTCGATGTGGGTAGACCTGCTGAAATATACCAGTATGTTTAATACAATGAATCTTTCGGCCGACTATACCTGTTTTGTACCCGACGATGCTGCCATGAAAGCATACTTAACTGCAAAAGGAGTAACTCGTATCAGTGATCTGAATATTGATGAAGCCAAATTATTAGTAAAGTACCACACCATTAAAGGTAAAATGTACAATTCAATAAGCTTTGAAAACGGTGTACTGCCTGATAGTACTGCTTCGGGCGATTACCTGACTTCAATTTTTAACGAAACAGATGGCGATATTTATATCAACAGCGAAGCTTCAATTAAACGTACGGTAAGTACGCCGAATGCTTATATTCATGTGTTGTCCAGAGTATTAACCCCTGTAACTGAGACCATCTGGGGGAAAATTAATAATGTGAAATACAGCATATTCAGGGAAGCAATTATACAAACCGGTTATGATACTGTTTTGAATAAAATTACAGAAGTGATAAACGGAGTTCGATACAAACATAAATACACCCTTTTTGCTGTCTCGGATAGTGTTTTCCATGCAAATAATATTGGGAGTTTTTCTGTTTTACTCGATTCGCTCAAAGCTACTACAGCACCCGAAAAACTGTATGCTTATGTAGGTTATCATATTCTGGGTCAAACGGCATCTTATGCCACATTGTCGACATTTTCTACAGATGCTAAGACGACAAACTACAATACTTTAGCAGAGTCACAATTACTAAATGTGTCGGAAATAAATCGCAAATTATATTTCAATTATAATAGTACTACACAAACCGGCGTTCAAATGCTTGCATCTAACGTTAGCTGTAAAAATGGTGTGTTGCACGTAATTGATGGCGTTTTGCCGGTTAAATCGCAAAAGGCTACAGCAGTAACCTGGGAGTTTACGGATTACTCTGTACTCGCTTCGGTATTGTCAAAATACCGTACAGCAGGCTTAACCAGCGATTATACTGTGGCATTGTATGATACTGAGGTGTTTAACTGCTATACCTGGTCAACTGTACCTGAAGGCAGAGTAGGTTTGTTTTATATGATTTCAAATAAAAATAGTGCAGAACCATACAAAGCTGTTAACTACGATTATTTGATGTTGAGTCTTGGAAATTATGGATGGGTGGAAATGACTACCGGTACAATAGCAGCTGGTAAGTATTCTGTTACCCTGGGACATTTCAATAAATCGGCCATAGCACCGGGTTCAAAAATTATGTTTATTGTTGATGGACAATACTTCGGAAGTCAGATAGCGACTGTGGGTGCTTCCAGCTCAAAGGATCAGTACTTAAATACATCACTTGGAACAATTGAATTTAGCTCTTCGGCCAAGCACAAGGTGCGTATTTTGGCAACCGACAACAATACGTCGATTCTTGATTGCTTGAAATTTACGCCATTATGATTCGGAGGATGAATAATTAAATGATTATTATTGAAAAAAATCAACCAAAATGAAAAAGAATAATATATTAATAATGATGCTGGTAGTTTTACTCAGCTCATGTAATTCCAAATGGGACGATTATTTTTTCAGTTCAACAACTGACGAAAATATGGAAATCACTGTGGCCGAATACATCGCATCGCAACCAGAATATTCAAAATTCAAGGATATGTTGGTAAGTACAGGCCTTGATAAAGAGCTGGTGAAGAATCAGGAAATTACTGTGTGGGTAGTGAATAACACTGCTATGGATGCCTCGGGCGTACAAACCAATGATACAATGCGCATGCAGTATCATATCAATAATTTGCCTTATTTGCGTACCGATTTGAAAAACGGTTTGCGTATTCGGTCATTGAATGGCGTGTATTTCCAGATTACTGAACGAAATGATAGTTTGTTCACGAATTCATCATTCATATCTAAGTCTATTCGTTTGAAAGATGGCGTTGTGCACGAAATAAAGTCGCTAATGAAAACACAGATGAATATTTACGATTATCTGAAGAAACTGGGAGATGAATATTCAACTATTCGAGACACCATTTTCAAATACAATGTGGAACGTTTTGATAAAGCAAATTCAATTCCTATTGGAGTGGATTTAACAGGTAATACCATTTACGACTCAGTATTTTATGTGTATAACCCTATTTTCGACAAAGTGCCATTTAATTCAGAGTTTAAACAATTTACAATTATGTTGCCTACCAACGACGTTATTGATACCTGTTTAACTAAACTCCATACATCATTCAAAAAAATGGGTAAAACCTTGACATTGGCCGACTCTACCACAGCCTGGACATGGATAAAACAAGCCATTTTTCATAATGGTAAAATCACCGATTTTTCACCTGCCGACATCACATCGGCTTATGGGAAAATATGGCGCACTACTGTTCAGGAAATTGATTTGGCAAATCCAATTGAAATGAGCAATGGAGTAATTTATAATGTAAAGAAACTCAAAGTTCCTAATAACGTTATGATTACGCGTATAAAATCGCTGGTACACTACTGGGAGTATCAGGATGCTACCACCCTTTATCCGAATGTAGGCGATTTATATACATTTAAAGGTGCAACCATTGTTAAGTCTACCATAGCTGATAAAACGCCTAATCCCAATGTTTTGCCTAATTACATCGTTTTTGATGTGACAGGTGATGCAGCGGCCGAAGAATTCTCGGTTGAATTTGTTCCGCTAGAACGTTACGTTGATGCAACCGGAGCATATAAAGTACGTGTAATGGAGGTGCCTACTGGTGAATATCTCTTATATATGGGTTTCCAAAGTGCAAAACACCCATTTGTTAATTTTTATTTTAACGATGTGCAGATTGGAGGTGAGCGTCAGGTAAGTGCGTCAACTCCATGGAATTACGACCGTGTTAACGAAACAACTGACGGAATATCAAAATGGAATGGCTTAGGAGGTTTAGTAGGTACTGTAAATGTAACGCGTCCCGATGGTGCGGATGGTTTAGCTACGTTTAAGGTGAAGGTGAAGTTTTCAAGAATAGAAACAGGTGGAGCCAAACGATTTAAGATTTACCATTGGGCATTGAAACCAACTGCCAACAATTATTAATTGAATAAATCAATACAATATGAATAAGTTCAAAATAATAACACTCTGTATTGCATTCGTTTATACCATAGCGGGTGTTTTTGCTCAAAAGGATGACTTTAAAATTGAAGGGACGGTTTTTAGTCCTTACAAAAAGCAAGCGGTAGAAGGTGCTATAGTTAGTGTCTCAGGTCAACCGGTGTCAGTCAAAACCGATAAAGATGGTAATTTTTCAATTACATCTGCAACCAATAAAGGTGAAATCAGCGTTTGGTTTCCCGGGTATTTAACAAACGTACAACCAATAGCCGGGAGAACTAAATTCCGGATTGTGCTTGTACCCGATAATAAATATAATACGGCAGAAACCAGTTTGTTGCCGATAAACGAAACAGCCAATTTGCGTTCAAAAAATTCCAATATTTATGCTTTACAAAAGAAGGACATTAATTTAGCGACTACCGAAGTAGAGCAGTTGTTGGCCAGGATGCCTGGAGTAAATGTTATTGCTAAAGGAGGAATGAGTGGCGAAGGTAGTTTCTTTAATGTGAAAGGCCTCAACTCATTTACTGCAAATACAGCGCCACTACTCGTTGTAAACGGAATTCCATATATGCCCGATATGAATGAATCTGGTGTAATTGGAGGACATTCAAAAAGTATTCTGAATTCGTTTAACCCGCGTGATATTCAAAATATTACTGTGCTAAAAGGTTCTGAGGCAACTATGTATGGTTCGCTTGGTTCAAACGGTGTAATATTAATTGAAACAGATAAGGCAATTGACCTCGATACCAAAGTGGAATTCAGTAGTCAGTTTGGAGTCGATTTCAATCAATCAAAACTTCCGGTGCTCGGTGTAAGCGATTTTAAAAGCTATATTGGAAATGTGGCGCTTACTGAATATACTGATATGGCAAGAGTACTTGAATTGTTCCCGTTTCTAGTAGATGATCAGGACTACTACTATAACTATATGTACAATAACAATACCAATTGGCAAAATCAAATTTACTCACCCGGTTTTTCTACCGATAATGTATTAAAAATTAAGGGTGGCGATGCTATTGCAAAATACGATGTATCTATTGGTTATAAAAATAAAGGAGGACAAGTGAAGGGAACAAACTTCTCAAAATATTATGCGCGTTTAAATTCAGATGTGAATATGAGTCGTAAACTGACCTTTAATTCATCGTTAATGATGTCGTATATGAATTATAAACTTCAGGAGCAAGGAATGCTTACTGCTACCAATCCATTGTTAGCGGCAATGAAAAAAGGACCGGTTTTTTCGCCCTATAAAAAGGATGCTGATAACAACTCTTTGCCCGATTTTGAACCAATTCATTCTGACAATAGCTATTTGCTTGAAACTTCGCGTTACGGCGATTTAATCGTTAATAATATGGTGAGTAACCCTTTAGCTCTGGTTAAAACCCTGGATGCAAATCAGCAGGATTATGATATTCAGATAAATGCAGGGTTAAAATATGCTTTCAATGATTATTTGTCGGTAAATGCAAGTATGGGATTGTATTATTTCTTTACCCGTCAGAATATCTTTGTACCTGGTGTAACCAATCAAAGTATTATGCCACTTGAAAATTACACAGCTATTAATACGGTTCGTTCGGCTCAGGGTACTACCTTTAATACCTATTATAACGTAAATGCTTTGTACAGCAGAGTTTTTGATTATGTGCATAGTTTGAAATTAAGCGTTGGTACACAAATAGCGGTTAATAGTACCGAATATGATGCGGGTTCAGGTTACAATACGCCAAACGACTTTTACAAAACATTGGGAAATACAGTTAGTAAAAGCAGAATTTTTTATGGCTACAATGACAAGTGGAATTGGATGAATTACAATGCCAGTGCTCAGTACAGCTACAATCAACAGTATGCTATAGGAGCTAGAATGTCGCTCGATGCTTCATCGTCGACAGGTGCAGATGCTGCATTATTTCAGGCATTTCCGGCAGTTAATGCTGCAATTATGACAAAAAACATCTTCCTGAAAGAAGTGGATTTTGTAAATAAACTGAACTTGCGTGCCGAACTTGCCTCAACCGGTAATAGTCGCTTTTCATCGTCGTTGAGCAAGTATTATTATGTTAATAAAATGTTTTATAAGCTATCCGGACTTGTACGTGCAGGTGTGCCCAATACAAAAATTACTCCCGAATTAAGCAATACTTTTAATGTAGGTGCTGATATCTCGTTGTTTAATAGTAGATTAGATTTGACCGCAGATTTTAACTTTACTAAAAGTTCGGATTTGATTATGCCGGTATCAATTTCGGCTGCATATGGTAACGAAATGATTTACGATAACGCGGCTAGTACTCAAAACAAAGGATTTGAAATAGGGGCGCAATTTACAGCTATTAATACGAAAGATTTTAAATGGTATATCGGAGGAACAGTTGCTGCCAACAAAAGCGAAATTACATCTTTGGGAGGCCAGGACAATATGATACTGACACTTTCCGATGGTTCGGCTGTTATTTCGCAGCTGGGACAATCTATGTATAGTTTCTATGGTTTGCAGGTGGATAAAACAAATCCTGTATTTTCAACCACTGCTCAGGCAGCTTCCGCAACAAGTGCCAATTCAACTGGTTATTTAACAACATCGGCTGGTACACCATATCAGGCTGGCGATATTCATTATGTTGACCAAAATACCGATGGTGTAATTGATGATCGCGACAGGGTGATAATTGGCGATGCGACGCCGGATTTGTTTGGGTCGGTATATACACATATTGAATATAAAGGATTTCACCTTACGGCTAACTTTGGATACAGTTTAGGCAACGATATGTACAATGCCGTACGTCGTAGTATGGAGTCAATGTCGGACTATAGCAACCAACTTGCATCTGTAAACAAACGTTGGGTTAGCGAGGGGCAGGTTACTTCAATGCCAAAAGCAACTTATGGCGACCCAATGGGTAATTCAAAATTCTCTGACCGTTGGATTGAGGATGCTTCCTTTATTAAACTGAAAGAACTTACAGTGAGTTATGACTTTAAAGTAATGAATGGTTTAACGGTTTATTTAACAGGCGAGAACTTGTTTGCAATAACTAATTATTTAGGTTTGGATCCTGAAACTATGTATTCGTACGATGCATCGTTACGTGGATTTGATTATGCAAAAATACCTCTTGCCCGTTCGTTTAAACTGGGTTTCAATATTAAACTATAATGGATAATACAATCAATATGAAGAAAATAATCTATTCATTTGCCATAATTTCAAGCATGTTTTTTACAACTGCTTGTTCCGATTTCTTCAATCCCGAAGCGTCTGATGTGCTTGTTGAAGATAATTATATCAACGATAATACGGAAGTTATCACGGGGTATTTGGGTGTTGCCGCTACTGTACAATCAGTGGCCGAACAAACCATGTTTTTAGAAGGATTAAGGGGTGATTTTCTCGAACCAACTACTAATGCAACGCGTGAAATGTGGGATATTTATAATTATCAGGACCTTGAAGGGAATACATTTGCAAGCCCCAAAGGTTATTACAACGTAATTATTAATGCCAACGATTACCTGTCGCATCTGTTTGCATATCGTGAAAAAGATTCAACTTCAGTACGTGAAGCAACTTTCAAAGGGTTGGTGTCAAGTGTGTTGCGTTACAAAGCATGGGCCTATTTACAACTTGCTAAAATATATGGTGAAGCCATCTATTTCGACGACCCTATCACTTCAATAGGCGAGATAAATAAATATCCGATGCTGGGTTTTGACGATTTAATTTCAAAATCGATTGATTTGATTGAAACCGGTGTGAACGGGATTGATGGAAAATCATCTGTCATCTGGACACAGGAGTTAGGCCGCTACTATTACAACGGTGTTGAATTAACTGATGGATATCTGAATATGAATTGTCCTCCGGCCGAAATTCTTCTGGCTGAACTCTACCTGAATAAAAAGGACTATCAAAAAGTGAGGGATAATTGTCTTGCCCTGTTAAATGCAAATTGCCCGTATGGCAGACTGCGAATGAATTTAAACTATTATAATGCTGAATGGAAAAACATGTTCTCAAGATATACCGGAACCGAGGATATCTCAATTCAGGTGTTCGATAAAAACTATGGACAGGTAAATAATTTATACAATTATTATTCAAATTCATTGGGTAGTAAGTATTATTTCAGACCAACTCCTACATCTATACTTCGATTTAATTCGCAGTATCAGGATGGTGATGTTGTAAGTGGAGATATTTACAGGGGTGAAAACTCTACCTATAAGGTTGTAAATAACGATACTGTTGTGTATAAATTTATTCAAACAAATCCGTCAACTACCGCGGTTTATCTGAAACTTTACAGAGCATCAGACTTATATATGTTCCTCGTGGAGGCTAATATAGGATTAGGTCGTTTGCAGGAAGCATTGACCTTCCTTAATAAAGGATTTCGTGGTGTTACACTTACTATCCTGAATAATAAATTCAATGCACCCTACGAGGATTATCCGGTAAGTATGCATGGTGGTGGTAAAGGCGAAAATGCAAATGCTGGTGTGAGAGGGTTGGTAAACTTAAATGCTGTTGGTACTTTTGCATTAAGTTCGCCCACGGCGCTCGACTCGCTTACAAATATGCGAAGACTGGATTCGCTTATCATTGAAGAAGCCTGTATGGAGTTTGGTGGCGAAGGTAAAGCTTTGTATACCATGAACCGTATTATCCGTAAATGGTCCAATAGTGCCGATAAGTCATGGGCATCTAAATGGCTAAACTCAGCTAATAGTAACGATGCTATGTTATTGTGGGGTTCGAAAATGCAGACTGACTGGGCCGATAAAATTGGAGCAAAATACAAGAATGGTATGGGAGCCGAGGTGTCGTCAAAGTTAAAAGCTGATTTAAATAATTGGTTCATTAAATACAATTTAAAATAGCAAATAGATAATAATTGTCTTAATATGGCCAGGCTCAAAGCATTATCTTTGTTATTGAGCCTGGTTTTTTTATAAATTGTAATTAATTCTTTATGTATTCCAGATTTATATTTTTTGTTTTTGTTTGCTGCTTTTCATTAAATGCGATTTCGCAATACGAAAACGATGGTAAAAAGCAGTTCGATCCCGAAACAAATAAATTAGCGCAGCGAATATCACCGGTTAATGCTGATAGAGTTCTGCGTTATAAACCCGAGGGGGATGATTTTGTGATTGTAAATGGTAGAAATAAATTCAATCGGGCACTTTATGGTTCAAATACGGGTTTTCGTCTCGAAACAGGCGACGTGCCAGAGTTTGCTCTATATCTACCCAATATGGGTGGTAATTTGCACTTTTTTATTTCAAATAAAAAAACGAAGAAGCCATTAAACGATGCCGTGGAAATAGTGTGCCGGTATAGAGCAGGATCCCGTATTTACGAAATTAAAGATCCGATGCTTGGTAATGGTAGTTTAGTGATAACCGCTTTGGCATTATCACAATCCGATGGTTTTATCTTATCTGTAAAAACAGTAAATATAGCCTCCAATATACAGTTGTCCTGGTTTTTTGGTGGTGCTGCCGATAAGCGTTTTAGTCGTGAAGGCGATTTAGGTGTCGACCCTTTTGATGTTTTTGAACTAAAACCGGAGTACTGTAAAGGAAATAAATATAGCATTCGGAAGAATACTTTTGAGCTTAGTTTCGGCAGGAATAATCAAAAAAAACTAATCGGAATTTTTCCGTCGGGTTCAAAACTGAATGTTACTGATACTGTTACACCGATGCTGAATGGCCATGTCAGGTTAAAAAGCAAATCAGAGATTCTTTTTGCTATAAAAGTTCCCGATAACGAACCCTTTACTGAAAAAACTTTACCATCGCTTTACAAAAATTCTGAATCATACCGTTTTAAAATAGCGTCACGTATTAAAATTAATACTCCAGACCCTTATATTAATACTTTAGGTGGTGTTCTGGCTACTGCAGCCGATGCAATTTGGGATGGGCAGGTTTGGTTGCATGGTGCCATAGGATGGCGCATGCCGCTAAATGGCTGGAGGGCTGCTTATACGGGCGATGTGCTGGGTTGGCACGACAGAGCCCGAACGCATTTTAACGCATATGCAGTGTCGCAGGTGAAAGATAAACCCGTAACCATGCCTCACCCTGTGCAGGATAGCGCATTAAATCTTGCCCGTAGTTTAAAAAAATGGGGCACACCAATGTACAGTAACGGTTATATTTGCCGCAACCCAAACCGCAATGACCAAATGCACCATTACGATATGAATCTTTGTTATATCGACGAGTTGTTATGGCATTTTAACTGGACCGGCGATTTGGACTATGCCCGTAAAATGTGGCCTGTTCTGACATCTCATTTGGCTTGGGAAAAGCAAAATTTCGATCCGGACAACGATGGGCTATACGATGCGTATGCTTCTATCTGGGCCAGCGATGCATTGTATTACAATAGTGGTGCTGTTACACATTCATCGGCCTATAATTACAGAGCAAATAAACTTGCAGGCGAATTAGCCGACAAACTGGGTTATGATGGTGCCATTTATAAGCAGGAAGCCCAAAAAATACTTACAGCTATAAACGCACGCCTTTGGTTAAAATCGAAAGGGCACTGGGCCGAATTTCAGGATGGGATGGGGGCGAAGCGTATTCACGAAAGCGCTGCAGTTTGGACTATATACCACGCTATCGATTCAAAAATTCATGATAATTTTCAGGGTTATCAGGCTTTACGTTATGTCGATACTGAGATTCCTCATATACCGGTAGTAGCCACAGGTTTGAAAGATGAGGGTTTTTCTACAATTTCTACTTCCAACTGGATGCCTTATTCATGGTCAATAAATAATGTGGCATTTGCTGAAGTGGGCCATACAGCTCTGGCATATTGGCAAGCCGGGTTAGCCGATGAGGGTTTCAGGTTGTTTAAAAGTTCAGTATTGGATGGTATGTATTTAGGAGCAAGCCCCGGTAATGTGGGGCAGATAAGTTATTATGATGCTGCAAGAGGGGAGTGTTATCGCGATTTTGGCGACCCGATTGGAGTTACTTCGCGTGCCGTAGTACAGGGTTTGTTTGGAGTAAATCCTGACTTATTAAATGCAAGGGTGTTATTACGTCCAGGGTTTCCTGAGGCATGGAACCATGCATCAATACAAACTCCCGATATAAAATATGAGTTTACACGCAGTGATAAAAAGGATACATATAGCATAGTTTCAAATTTCTCAGTTGCACATAAAGTAATGTTGCAGGTTGTTGCACGATACGATAAAATTCGGACAATTATTCAGAATGGTAAAAATATAAGTTGGAAACTGATTGACGATGCTGTTGGCAGCCCAATAATTGAATTGGATTGCGAACCGGTTTCCACAGTCGTGATTGAATGGGAGGGTGAACCAATTAATAACAAAATTCAACAGTTTGTAAAAAATCATGGAGAATTCGTTAATTTTAAATCGATAGCCACATTATCAGAGGTTTATGATCCACAACAGGTACTTGCCAATGTTCAGTTATCTAAAAATTTTCTAAATGGCAAAGTGATTGGAGCGTATGGTGTGCGCACTGTGTTTGTGCGCATTTTACAGGGCGATATGATGTGGTGGCAGCCTTTTTCGGTAGTAATAAACAAACCGGTGTCGTCATTTAAGGCCTTTTCCAATGTTGATACAACCAAATGTGAACTCATAAACATGACTTCATTCTGGAATGATTCATTGACCAATATTTTCAAGCCCAGATATTTTTCGCCCCGATCGCCGTATACTACACTTCAAATACCCACACAGGGAATAGGAGAGTGGTGTCATCCGTTGAATACAGCCGTAATCGATGATATTGGCTTGCGCAGATTGGCCCTAAATGGTGTTGTTAAAACAGTAAAGTCTATTCCATTTTACAGCTCTGCTACCGGTAGAAATATAGCATTTACATCACTGTGGGATAATTTTCCTGATAGAATTTCGATTCCGATTGCCGGAAAAGCATCGCATGCGTATTTGTTTTTAGCCGGGAGTACCAATCATATGCAATCTCATTTCGAAAATGGAATTGTTGTTGCGCATTATACTGATCATAGCTCTGATACTCTTCAATTGATTAACCCATACAATTGGTGTCCTATAGAACAGGAATTTTATGTAGATGGAAAAGCATTTTGTTTATCAACTGAACGCCCGTGGCGATTGCACCTGAAAAGTGGATTGGTAAGTAATAATCTTGAAACAGATTTAGGCATTAAAGGTGTGTATGGCCGTAAAATTGAAGGCGGTGCAGCTGTTTTACTGGACATGCCTTTGAATAATCAAAAAACACTTTTAAGTCTTGAATTTAAAACAACAGCCAATGAAGTTTTAATTGGTGTGTTAGGCATTACACTTCAGCGAAACTGATAAATATTCTATTTAAATGTACATTTTTATACTGTGTGCTTCTGCAACTTTTTGTTTCTTTGTTTTTTAGATAAAAGCACTTAGCTGCTATCTCTTATGTGTGTTAACTCTTAATTCGAATCGAAAACTTGTATATGAGTCAAATTATTATTTCAATGAAAAAAATTATTACGGTAAGTTTATTATTAATGCTTTTGAGTGTGACAAGTGCCGCAAAACGCAAAGTTGTTGCTCCTGCCTTATTCCCTGATGGAACGGTTGTTTCATCCTGGTTCTCTGACCTGTCTGTTCCTGATACTGCATTGTTGGGCAAAAAATACATTGTTACTGACTTTAATGTGGTTTTGGATAGTACTTTGATTCAGACTGAGCGCATTCAATCTGTTATCGATCAGGCTGCAGCAAATGGTGGTGGGGTTGTTGTTTTGCCTAAAGGTGTTTTCTTAAGTGGTTCGCTTTTTTTTAAGCCTAAAACACATTTATTTCTTTGCGAGGGTGCCGTATTGAAAGGAAGTGATGATATAAGCAACTTTCCAATACTACCTACCCGTATGGAGGGACAGTCGGTGAAGTACTTTGCAGCCTTGATAAATGCCGATAATCTGGATGGTTTTACAGTTTCAGGCAAAGGTGTAGTGAACGGAAATGGTTTACGGTACTGGAAAGCGTTTTGGCTCCGCCGACAATTTAATCCGGATTGTACCAATATGGATGAAATGCGTCCTCGTTTACTATACGTATCCAACAGCAAGAATATCAGGATTTGTAATGTTACTTTAAAAGATTCACCATTCTGGACTACTCATTTTTATAAATGTGAGAATGTAAAATTGCTTAATTTGAGGATTACATCACCTGCTAAACCTGTAAAAGCTCCTAGTACCGATGCTGTTGATATCGATGTGTGTACCAATGTTCATATCAAAAACTGTTATATGTCGGTTAACGACGATGCAATAGCCTTAAAAGGCGGAAAAGGACCGTTTGCTGATAAAAGTGCAGATAATGGTGGAAATTTTAATATCATTATTGAAGATTGTGAATTTGGTTTTTGTCATAGTGCGCTTACCTGTGGCAGCGAGTCGGTGCATAACCGAAATGTGATTTTACGCCGTACTTTTGTGGATAAAGCACAGCGCTTATTTTGGCTTAAAATGCGTCCGGATACGCCGCAGAAATATGAATATTTTTTGCTTGAAGATATTAAGGGAAGCGCTACGAGTATGCTTTATATCCGCCCGTGGACACAGTTTTTTGATTTAAAAGGTGAAAAGGAAATTAAAAAATCATATGCTTCAAACATAACAATGCGGAATATTAGTTTTGAGTGCGTTACAGCGTTCGATATCAAAAAGTCGGACCAGTTTGAACTGGATGGTTTCAGGTTCGAAAATATGCAGGTAAAAGCGCAAAAAGAGGGTGCCGATATAAATGCTGTTATTACAAATGCGACATTGACAAATAACTCAATTACACAAATCGCTGTAGAAAAGTAAAGTTGATGAAATTATTGTGAAAGAGTAATTTGTCGAATGGTAAATTACTCTTTTTCTTTTTCGACAAAGAAACTGAAGTTGACATTACCATAGTTTCGGTGGTCGTCGAAATTTGGATGTTCCCGGAAGCTGTTTTTTGATGAATGTTCCAATACAAACAGTCCATTTTCAGTTAATAATTTTTTGCTGAAAATTATATCCGGTAATAGAGCTAATTCTTTTAAATCATATGGCGGGTCGGCAAAAATAAAATCAAATTTCTGATTTGAATTTTGTAAATATCTGAACACATCCGATTTCAATATATGAAGGTTGCTAACTTTTAATTCAGCACAATTCTTTCGGATATAATTGCATTGCAGCGATTCTGAATCAATGGAAAGTACACTTGCAGAACCTCTCGAAATGAATTCAAGTCCTATTCCTCCTGTTCCGGCAAATAGGTCAAGCATATCGATCCCCTCGAAATCTATTCTGTTATTCAACAGGTTGAATAAGCCTTCTTTTGCAAAATCGGTGGTTGGTCGGGCTTTAATATTTGTGGGCACCTGTAATCTTCTGCCTTTAAACGTTCCGCTAATTATTCTCAATTTTTTGTTTATTTAAATTGTATGTTACTGATTTTGTCTAAACAGAAGTTTTTGATTTCTAAATTGGCGTTATATACAAGAAACTTAACTTCCGACATATTTGTATCAAAAACTGTTTGAGCAATGTTCAGGATTGTATACACAATATCTTCTGTATTGCCGGCGCAGTAATTGTTAGCCAGTATTAGTTCTTTATTCTGCGCTGCTGCCACTTCGCAACCGGTATGCGTAATGTTACATGCTACCACAGCCTCAGTATGTTTAATTGCGTCAGCTATGAGCTCGCTGATTTGACAACTGTCAATGTGTTTTATTCCTGTTGAGTTAAAGAAGTTGTAGGTGTCTCTGTCGACCGAAAAAAACAAATCCATTTTTTCCTGGTTGAGATGCTCTACAAGAGTTATCTGTTCATTTGCATTAAAATTATTATTCTGAAAATGCAATAAATTAATACAATCTTCTTTATCAAAAACTCCCCTGGGAGCACAGCAAAAAAAATCTGATTTGTGAATTATTTTAGTTTCTTTTTCTGTGTCAAAGCCTATCTCATGTATTGCTTTCTGAAATGCCGACTGTGTATCCATTACAGCATCTTTACTAAGGTCTGCTTTAATGGCAAGTTTACAAAGTTCAGTGTTATTATCACTATTTAAATATAAACAAAATCCATCCGGAGTAAACCGGATGGATTGATAATAGGAGTTATCATTTAAATCCATTGCCATGAGCAAAGTAGATTTTATTCCCAGTTTCCAGCATTATTGTTAGGCTCTGATACAGAACCAACCATTAAGCCGGGAAATTTGGTGAGTTTGTTTTGAATGTCGATTTTATTCAATACTTCCTGACGGTTCAAATCGTATAAATATACTTCGTATAGAACTGAAGCTTGAAATAATGGAATTTTAATACCATTTGAACTCATATAGGTATTGTTAACCTCAATTTTAAATTTCGCATTTTCGCTAAAAGGTACATTTGCAATGTTTTCTATATTTTCAGCTGTGTATTTTTCGGGATACAAAGCTTCAATCATCGGAACATAGGCTGTGTCGCGACGGAAATTCTGTAAACCATTTTCGGCAATTGCTTTCGCATTTCCACTACGTACAATTTTAGCTGCTGCTTCTTCTGTTAATCCGGCCTCTAATTGTTTGTCAGAAAGTGAACCTTCTTTCAATACGGTTTTTTTCTTTGCAGTTCTTAAGAACTTAAACAAATCCTGATAGTTGTCGGTATATACACCGTTTTGATCTTTAAATTCTACTTCGGCGTTTCGAAGATCGATTAAACTCTGAATAATGATTGCTTCACGGCGTGCTTTCTCTTCGTCAAACTGAATAGGAGTTACAATACTCATTACTGCAAAGTAAGCAAGAAATAGAATTGATACACCAAGTAAAATTTTGATAATTGTTTTCATGCTGAAAAATATTGTTGATTTTTTATGTTTTCTTCTTAACGGGCTGTTTTATTAGCGGTTGCAAATTTAAAAAGAAATTTCATATTGGCATAGTTTTTAGCTGTTTTTTTCTTACAGCTTTTGTTATTTTTATATATTTTCATGCAATAAAGAAGCCTTACAAAGTTATTGTAAGGCTTCTTTATATTTCATATGCTTATTCCTGTTTTATCAGGCTTTTTTTGCTTTTCTTTTTGCGATTAATTTATTAACCTCGTAAGTTACCGGCGAAGCGATAAATACTGATGAGTATACCCCTACGAAGATACCAAATAACATGGCAAATATAAATCCGCGGATTGAATCTCCTCCTAAAGCAAACATAGCTACCAAGGTAATAATTACAGTAAATGTTGTGCTGAAAGTACGACCAAGCATTTGATTTACTGAGTTGTTAATTATTTCGAAGCGATCCATTTTTGGATGAAGATTTACATTTTCACGAATACGGTCGTAGTTGATTACCGTGTCGTTAATGGAGTATCCTAATACTGTAAGGATTGCTGCAATAAACGATTGGTCGATTTCCATTGAGAATGGTAATATCCCCCACAATAATGAGAAAGCACCTAAAGTAATTATGGCATCGTGCGCAAGAGAAACTACCGCACCGGCAGCATAACCCCATTCGCGGAAACGGATGAGAATGTACAATGCAATACCAAATATAGCTAAGAGTACGGCCCAAATGGCAGCTGTCTTAATATCATCAGCCACTGCAGGTCCCACCTTTGATGAACTTTTTATGTTGTTATCCACAAACGAGTCTTTAGTTGCCCCATTGCCTAAAAGTGGTTTCAGTCCATCAAATAGTTTGCTTTCAATTTCATTGTCAATTTCAGCATTGTTTTCGTCAATTTTGTATTTTGTAGAAATACGTACCTGATTTTCGCTGCCAATTGTTATTACCTGAGGTGTTTCACCACCAAAATGTGTTTTTAAAAGTTCTTTAACTTCTTCTGTTTTTACAGGTTTTTCAAATGCTACAATATAATTTCGGCCACCAGTAAAATCAATTCCTAAGTTAAATCCTTTTGTGCTGAAAGATATAATGCTTACTGCAAATAAAACCAATGACACGATATACATTGCTTTTCTGATTTTCATAAAGTCAATGTTAGTGTTCTGTAGGAACGATTTGCTTATAGCAGTGTGAAAAGGAATGTCTGCACGTTTTTCTTTTGAGAAATAGGCTTCCATCATATAGCGTGTAAGGAAAACCGCGGTGATAAATGTAGTGATAATACCAATACTTAATGTTACACCGAAACCTTTAATAGGACCTTTACCAAATACCATAAGAATGATACCAGTTAAAAGAGTTGTTACGTTCGAGTCAATAATGGCGCTTAAAGCATGTTTAAAACCTTCTTTTATGGATTGACGCATGTTTTTTCCACTTCTCATTTCCTCGCGGATACGTTCGTAGATAAGTACGTTAGCATCTACGGCCATACCCATGGTTAGTACGATACCTGCAATACCCGGTAGTGTGAGAACCGCTGTAAATGATGCCAAAATACCCATAAGGAAGAATACATTGGCAAAAAGTGCGATGTCGGCAATAATTCCCGGAATAAAGCCGTAATACAGAATCATGTATAATAATACCAGAATAAAGGCAACAATAAATGATATTAAACCATTATTAATTGCTTCCTGTCCAAGTGATGGACCTACCACATCTTCCTGAATAATACGGGCTGGTGCCGGCATTTTTCCGGAATTCAATGTGTTTGCTAAGTCTTTTGCTTCTTCAACGGTGAAATTACCTGTAATTTGTGAGCTACCTCCTTTAATTTCAGTATTTACTGTTGGGAATGAATATACATATCCATCAAGTGTAATGGCAATTGATTTTCCAATATTCTCCTTTGTTAAACGTGCCCATATTTTTGAACCTTCCTGGTCCATTGTCATGCTTACGTTTGCATAGGCCGACGTTTGGCTAAAGTCCTCGCGTGCATCTGTAATTACATCTCCTTCCAAAGGAGCTTTGCCATCGCGACTGGTAACTTTTATCGCAATCAACTGGAAAAACTCTTCATTCTTGTCAACGCTTTTAACTGTCCAGCGTAATTGAAGGTCGCGTGGTAATACACTGCGTACTTCTTTCATGGCCAGATATTTGTTGACTGTAACTGTGTCTTTGCTATGAGTTAAACCAACTACCGGGCCACGTCCAATCTGACCTCCCTGTACATTGAGTTGTAGTACTGCAAATAATGGATTTTCTTTCATCCACTCTTCGCGCATTTTTGTTGAATCGGTTGTAGCTGTCGATTTTTTCGATAAAGCAGCTTTCAGACTATCGGCTTTACTAACTGTTGGTTTTGCTGCTGCAGGTGCTGCATTCGCTGTTGTTGCAACTGTTGCAGTAGTATCCGCAGGCGTTGGAACAGCATTGTTTACACGAGCTATAATAGTGTTGGCGTCAACCAGATTACTGTAGATTTCGCTCAATTCAAAAGTTTCCCAAAACTCAAGATTAGCCGAACCCTGAAGAAGTTTACGAACACGTTCTGGTTCTTTGATACCCGGAAGTTCAATTAATAAACGTCCTGAGTTACCGTTGTCTCGTTGGATATTTGGCTGAACCACACCAAAACGGTCAATACGTGTACGCAGTACGTTGAATGAGTTAAGAATTGCTCCGTCAATTTCCGATTCCAGCACTTTAACAACGTCTGCATTTGATGAACTAAGTGAAATTTTATCTTTTAGTTCGTAGGTGCTGAAAATCGTTGATAGTTTTCCGTTAGGATCAATTTCGTTGTAGGCTTTTACAAATAAATCAAGGTATTGAACCTGACTGTTCGTTTTTTGACGCTCGGTAGCCAATTGAAGTGCTTTGTTGAAATTTGGCGATGTATTGTTGCCCGATAACGAACGAAGAATATCGGCAACCGATACTTCGAGAGTTACGTTCATACCACCTTTTAAGTCGAGACCAAGGTTAATTTCTTTTTCGCGACATTCTTTTAGGGTGTAACCTAACCAGACTTTTTCATTTGCAATAGAATCCAAATATTGGAATTCCTTCATTTTGTCCCCTGCTGCATATTCCTTCGCCTTGTTATTATAGGTAGTTGTAACAACAGTAAAGGATAAGTAGAACAAACTCACTAAAATGAGCGCTACCGCAAATATCCTTACAATTCCTTTGTTTTGCATGGAAATATTATTTAAAGATAAAACATTAATTATTTCAAATTTTCAAACGAGGTGCAAATATAGTATTTTTTTTATTATAAAAATCTATCTCACCTCAATCGCTTGTGACAACTATGTATAGTATAGTATTATCTTTTGTTTTTTTTGATTTCGGTACTTCATTCTGCTTTGCATTTGTTGGTTTGTCCTTCTTGTTGGCTTATTTGTGTGCTCGTGTGTATTAAGGCCTGATTGTGTTATTAAAAATAGTTAATCAAATGAACATAATTTTTATTGAGTATGTATTTTGTTCGAGTATTTATAAAATCGACATTTATGGAATCAAAAGAAATTGTATTGGATGCAATGAAAAAGGCAGGAATGCCTTTAAATGCAGGGAAAATTGTTGAAATTACCGGTCTTGAGCGCAAAGAAGTGGATAAGGCTATGAAGCAATTGAAGACAGAAGGGGCTATTGAGTCGCCTAAAGTGTGTTATTGGCAGCCGAAATAAAAATGCTGAGCCATAATTAAATCTTTAAAAGCTGCCCAAACAAAATCAGGCAGCTTTTTTTATGGTATTTTTTGTTGTCTAAATGTATGAAGTTCAAATATTTTCTGAAAGTGTTGGGTGAGAAAAAAAATATTGCTATCTTTGCAGCCCATTTTGGACTTATTCCATTATGGCAGAAAATTAAGTAGTTAAAGTAATAAAAACAGAAGAAAGATGCCTACAATTCAACAATTAGTTAGAAAAGGAAGAGCAGAACTCATTGACAAGAGCAAATCACCTGCTTTGGATTCATGTCCACAGCGTCGTGGTGTGTGCGTTCGTGTGTACACTACAACTCCTAAAAAACCTAACTCGGCAATGCGTAAAGTAGCCCGTGTACGTTTAACTAACCAGAAAGAAGTTAATGCTTACATTCCTGGTGAAGGACATAACTTGCAGGAGCACTCAATCGTTATGGTTCGTGGTGGTCGTGTAAAAGACCTTCCGGGGGTACGTTATCACGTAGTACGTGGTACATTAGATACTGCTGGTGTTAATGGTCGTACTCAACGTCGTTCAAAATATGGCGCAAAACGTCCAAAACCAGGACAACCAGCTGCAAAGGGAGCACCAGTAAAAGGTAAAAAGAAATAAGCTCTGATTTTCAGCAAAAAAACTTTTCTAACAACAAACTAAAATTCAAGTTAAAAACTTGTTTGAGTTTTAAAGGTAGCAGATGAAGGTTGAGTAAATGACTCGGAGGAGTCGTTGAAGAAAAACTACAGCAACCAAAAACAAAAACGAAATTATTATTCAAGATGAGAAAGTCGAAACCTAAAAAACGGGTTATCCTTCCGGATCCTGTTTTCAACGATTCAGTGGTTACAAAGTTTGTAAACCACTTAATGTACGATGGTAAGAAATCAACTGCCTTCGACATTTTCTATTCTTCACTCGAAGTGGTGAAAAATAAGCTTCCTAACGAAGAAAAAGCGCCACTTGACATCTGGAAAAAAGCCCTCGAAAACATTACTCCATTAGTAGAGGTAAAATCACGCCGTGTGGGTGGTGCTACATTCCAGGTTCCTACTGAAATCCGTGCTGACCGCAAGGAGTCAATTTCAATGAAAAATCTTATTTTGTATGCACGTAAACGTGGTGGACGTTCGATGGCCGATAAATTGGCTGCCGAAATTGTTGATGCGTTCAACAACCAGGGCGGTGCCTTCAAACGTAAAGAAGATATTCACCGTATGGCTGATGCTAACCGTGCGTTTGCTCATTTCAGATTTTAATTGATATCTAACTGTAAAAATTAAAAATTAAAATGGCTAAAGGAGATTTAAGTTATAATAGAAACATCGGTATCATGGCGCACATCGATGCTGGTAAAACAACTACGTCAGAACGTATCTTGTTTTATACCGGTTTGACTCACAAAATTGGTGAGGTTCACGATGGTGCAGCTACTATGGACTGGATGGAGCAAGAGCAGGAGCGTGGTATTACTATTACTTCTGCTGCAACAACTACGCGTTGGAATTATCAGGGTGATGAATATAAAATCAATCTGATTGACACTCCGGGACACGTTGACTTTACAGTAGAGGTTGAGCGTTCGTTGCGTATTCTTGATGGTGCAGTTGCTACTTTCTGTGCTGTAGGTGGTGTAGAACCACAGTCAGAAACTGTATGGCGTCAGGCTGATAAATATAATGTACCGCGTATTTGTTATGTAAATAAAATGGACCGTTCAGGTGCTGATTTTTACGAAGTAGTACGTCAGGTCAAAGATGTTTTAGGAGCAAAACCTTGTCCTATTCAAATTCCAATTGGTGCAGAAGAAAAGTTTAAAGGTGTTGTCGATTTGATAACAATGAAAGCTATTCTGTGGCACGATGAAACAATGGGTGCAGAGTATTCAATTGAAGAAATTCCTGCCGACTTGTTAGGTGAAGCTGAAGAGTGGAGAGAAAAAATGCTTGAAGTAATCGCTGAGTATGACGATGTGTTGATGGAGAAATTCTTCGATGATCCATCTACCATTACAGTTGATGAAATTAAAGTTGCAGTTCGTAAAGCTACATTATCAATGGAAATCAATCCAATGATTTGTGGTTCTTCGTTCAAGAATAAAGGTGTGCAAACTATGCTTGATGCTGTTTGTGCTTACCTTCCAAGTCCTTTGGATACTCCTGAAACTATCGGTCACGATCCGCGTGATCCTGAAAAACAAATTATTCGCCATCCGGATGCAAAAGAACCATTGTGTGCTTTGGCATTTAAGATTGCTACAGACCCATATGTAGGTCGTTTGTGCTTCTTCCGTGTTTATTCTGGAGTGCTACCTGCTGGTTCGTATGTATACAATACCCGTTCTGAAAAGAAAGAGCGTATTTCACGTATTTTCCAAATGCACTCAAACAAACAAAACCCTGTTGAATTAATTTCGGCTGGTGATATTGGTGCTGGTGTTGGTTTCAAAGATATTCGTACTGGTGATACTTTATGTGATGAAAATAATTTGATTACTCTTGAATCAATGGACTTCCCTGCTCCGGTTATCGGTATCTCAATTGAGCCTAAAACTCAAAAAGATCTTGATAAACTAGGTATGGGATTGGCTAAACTGGCTGAAGAGGATCCAACATTTACGGTACACACACAAGAACAATCAGGTCAAACTATCATTAGTGGTATGGGTGAGCTTCACCTTGAAATCATTATCGACCGTTTGAAACGTGAGTTTAAAGTGGAATGTAATCAGGGTCGTCCTCAGGTATCATACAAAGAAGCAATTACAAAACCGGTTGAACTTCGCGAAACTTACAAAAAGCAATCGGGAGGTCGTGGTAAATTTGCGGATATGATTGTTCGTGTTGAACCTGCTGATGCTGATTTCGATGGTGCTTTACAGTTTGTAGATGTTGTAAAAGGTGGTAATATCCCTAAGGAATATATCCCTTCTATTGAAAAAGGTTTCAAAGCTGCTATGAAAAATGGTGTGCTTGCCGGTTTCCCAATGGACAAACTGAAAGTAACTGTAATCGATGGTTCATATCACGCCGTTGACTCGGATCAATTGTCTTTCGAAATTTGTGCTCAGATGGCTTACAAAACTGCTTGTGCTAAAGCAAAACCAGTATTGTTAGAGCCGATCATGAAAATGGAAGTAGTTACTCCTGAAGAAAACATGGGTGACGTAATTGGTGACTTGAATAAACGTCGCGGACAGGTTGAAGGTATGGATACCAGCCGTTCAGGTGCCCGTATTGTAAAGGCTAAAGTTCCTTTGGCTGAAACATTTGGTTATGTAACTGCTTTGCGTACAATCAGCTCGGGTCGTGCAACTTCTTCTATGGAATTTGATCATTATGCCGAGGTATCAACTTCAATTGCGAAAGAGGTTGTAGCTGAAGCGAAAGGTCACGTAGAACTTCTTTAAAAAAATCTCAAACAGTATTCCAGGTTAGCGAATGACTCTTAACCGGAATCTTGTTTGAATACTATAAATAAACAAATTAAAAACAGACAATGAGTCAGAAAATTCGTATCAAATTAAAATCGTACGATCACAATCTTGTTGATAAATCAGCAGAAAAAATCGTAAAAACAGTAAAAGCTACCGGTGCAGTAGTAAGTGGTCCAATTCCATTGCCAACTCACAAACGTATTTTTACAGTAAACCGTTCAACTTTCGTTAACAAAAAATCTCGCGAACAGTTTGAATTGTCATCGTACAAGAGATTAATCGACATCTACAATTCATCAGCAAAAACAGTTGATGCATTAATGAAACTTGAATTGCCAAGTGGAGTAGAAGTTGAAATCAAAGTTTGATAAATCCTTTTTATAAAGAAGATAAAAGAAATATTTAAAAACAAACCGACCGTTCCCCCGTTTTGGGGTTAGGGGTCATAACAACAATTGAAATGCCAGGATTATTAGGAAAAAAAATCGGAATGACATCCGTTTTCAGTGCCGATGGTAAAAATGTACCATGTACTGTTATTGAAGCAGGTCCTTGTGTTGTTACTCAAATCAAAACTGTAGGAACCGATGGTTACGAAGCTGTTCAGGTAGGTTTTCAGGCTAAGACTGAAAAACATACTAACAAAGCTGAGGCCGGAATTTTCAAAGCAGCAGGAGTAGCTCCTCAAAGACACTTGGTTGAGTTCAAAGGATTCGAAAGTGAATTCAAATTAGGTGATGCAATCATCGTAGAAATGTTTAAAGAAGATACGTTTGTTGACGTAGTTAGCATTTCAAAAGGTAAAGGATTCCAAGGTGTTGTAAAACGCCACGGTTTCGGTGGGGTAGGACAAGCTACACACGGTCAACATAACCGTTTGAGAGCGCCGGGTTCATTAGGAGCTTCATCGTATCCTTCTCGCGTATTCAAAGGAATGCGTATGGCTGGTCGTATGGGTGGTGACAAAGTTACCATGCAAAATCTACAAGTATTAAAAGTAATTCCGGAACACAATTTGATTTTGATCAAAGGTTCAGTTCCAGGAGCGAAAGGTTCAATCGTAATCATCAATAAATAACCATGGAACTTAGTATATTAAACATCAAAGGAGAAGACACAGGAAGAAAAGTATCGTTAAGCGATGCCATCTTCGGTATTGAGCCAAATGACCATGCTATTTATTTAGATGTGAAACAATATTTGGCTAATCAACGTCAGGGAACACACTCGACAAAAGGCCGTAGCCAATTGTCTGGTAGTACACGTAAATTAGGAAAACAAAAAGGTAGCGGTGGCGCACGTCCGGGCGATATTAAATCGGGTGTTCGTGTCGGCGGTGGTCGTATGTTTGGTCCTACTCCACGTGATTATCACTTCAAATTGAACAAAAAAGTAAAACAACTTGCACGTAAATCTGCTTTATCTTATAAAGCGATTAACAACCAAATATTTGTTGTTGAGAACTTGAATTTCGAAACTCCAAAAACGAAAGAATTTGTAGCATTGACAAAAAGTTTGCAAGTGGCTGATAAAAAGCCACTAATAATTTTATCGTCTGCAAATAAAAACGTATATTTGTCGGCTCGTAATTTAAATACGGCTAAAGTTGTAACTGTCTCAGAATTAAGTACTTACATAGTTCTTAATGCTAAGACTCTTGTGTTAACTGAGGATTCAGTTGCAGCAGTAGAACAAATTTTTAAAGCATAAGGAGGCACAGAATATGGGAATTATCGTAAAACCGATCGTTACAGAAAAAATGACAAAGCTTAGCGACAAATTAAATCGTTACGCTTTCAGAGTGCAAAAAGACGCGAACAAGATTGAAATCAAGCAAGCGATTGAAGCAATGTATAATGTAACTATTGAAGATGTAAATACCTTAATTGTAGCACCTAAGCAAAAAAGCCGTTCTACAAAAGCTGGTATCATTAAAGGAAGTACTTCCGCTTATAAAAAAGCGATTGTTACAGTGAAACAAGGTGAACAAATTGATTTTTATAGTAATATTTAAACAGACAAATGGCTGTACGTAAACTAAGACCCACAACACCGGGGCAGAGACACAAAGTTATTGGTACATTCGATACAATTACTACGAATGCACCAGAGAAATCTCTTGTGAGAGGCGGATCAAAATCCGGAGGTCGTAACCACGATGGTAAAATGACCATGCGCTACTTAGGTGGCGGTCACAAGAAGAAATATAGAGTAATTGATTTCAAACGCAGCAAGGATGGTGTTCCTGCAACAGTAAAAGAAATCGAATACGATCCGAATCGTTCGGCACGTATCGCATTGCTATTTTATGCTGATGGTGAAAAAACTTACATACTTGCGCCAAACGGATTGCAGGTAGGTCAACAAGTTCTTTCAGGAGCTGAAGCTTCACCAGAAGTTGGAAACGCATTGCCTTTGCAAAACATTCCATTAGGTACAATAATTCACAATATTGAATTACGTCCTGGACAAGGTGCCGCGATGGTACGTTCAGCTGGAACATTTGCTCAACTCACTTCCCGTGAGGAAAAGTATGCCATTGTTAAATTGCCTTCAGGTGAGGTTCGTAAGATTCTTTCTACTTGTAAAGCCACAATTGGTAGTGTTGGTAATTCTGACCACGCGTTAGAAAGATCAGGTAAAGCAGG
>RRZU010160343.1_pt1 | contig 26087 bp, 22 predicted proteins | sample 2165561 | NCBI WGS metagenome assembly RRZU01 (sample SAMN10456909, study PRJNA506462) | wastewater metagenome | isolation source: wastewater sludge | place: USA: Moscow, Idaho | reverse complement strand
TCGTCCTCGTCAGCATCGTCGAGATCGACCGAACGCGTTGCCCACAGCGCATACGCGGCCCCCGCCAGTGCACCGGCCAGGCCAAGTATCCCGACAGAGAAACCCAGCAGTTCCCCCAGTCGCGGACCGATACCGACTAGGCGCTGCGCACCCAGGTCTCCCCGCGACGCGGCCGCCAGGACGACCCAGCACACGGCCGTCGTGACCCCTGCGCCGCCCCCGACAATTGCGGCCCATTCGACGCGCGGTTCGTCGCGTTCGGCCCACCACGCCCGAACGGCGTACAGACCCGCCGCCGCCCCGGCCAGCAGGCCACCGACCAGCCAGAGGATCTGGCCAGGTTCTGCCGGTCCGGATTGCGGAAGGGCACCGAAGATGGGGAACGAGGGTAAAAGTCCCAGGTCCGTGGAGGTGATCGTCACGGCCGTTCCGGTCCCGACGGACACTCCCCCACCGAGGGCGTAGCTGCCAGCCCAGAGCACCATATTCGGCAGAAACGCGAGTTCCCCGAGAACGACGATGGTCGCGGCCGCGGCCGGAAGATCCAGGGCGGCGGACAAAGCCTCGATCCGGCCCCAGTGCGTCCACACCGCAGCGATGAGCACCGTGACGGCCAGCAGCATCAGCACCGCTAGTCCGACGCCGACGGCTCGCCCACCCCACACCGCTGCGGGGGCCAACCGAGCCAGGGGGTCCCACTTCAACGCCAGGCAGGCCCCGACCAGTGACGCCAAACCCGCCGTGACAACGGTGAACCCGACGCCACGAATGAGCTGTTCGGGATCGGTGAAGATCGCCGCCAAGACGATGACTGCCGCGCAGTACGTGGCGACGGTGGCCAGGACGGTCGCGGTCACGACCGACCGCGGCGCTGGCGGCTCATCGTCATCGGGTTCCGCCCGGCCAGTCCGGGCCGCAAAGAAGCAGCCTGCTGCGAGGCTGACCATGTTGAGGAGGGTCAGCCCCAAGGGAATGACGGTCATGAACGTCGACCCGATCCGCAGCCCGGTCCCGTTCCCTGCCAGCCAGACGCGGGTCGCGAAGATGAAGACCGCGCTGACGCCACCCTTCATCTCGGTGCCCCAGCCGACCAGCGCCCAGATCGCCACCAGTAACCATCCGCCTGCGGCGACGCCGAGAGCTGTGGTGATCGCGCCGACGGTCCATGTGGGTACCAGTCCACCAAAGGGCAGACGAGAGCCGCCCGCGTCGCCGTCAGAGGGCTTCGCGACCTGCAAGGACAATCGGTCTGAATTGCGCTGTCGAGTGGCCATATCGTGTCAATGCTCGCCCAGCGAGGTGTCGCCTGACGGCGGGACACGCGCGAAGGGCACTGTTCGTCGGACACCCCCATAGCTGGCACCCGGGTAGTGTTGGGGAACAGAATCACCCAACGGGAGCAAAGTGACCGACGACAAACCACGGCCGAAACGGGCTCTGCAGCCGCCGACGCCGGACACGTCAGCCGCAGTGCCCGAGGCGCCGGCCGCGGAGAACCCCCCGCGCAGCATGCCTGCGCCCACACCGCCGGGCTTCGAGCCTGGCGGGCATCGCTTCGCGCCCGCTGGTGGCCGCTTCGCTGACACGGGGCCTCAAGGTGGCGTCTCTGCCGACGATGCCGACGACACCGGCGGACCCTCGCAGTCCGGAGGGCGGTTTGCCCCCGCCACACCCGCCAGCCCCGTCTCGGCGCCCGCGCCGTTACCGGCTGACGACGGTCCCGGGCGACGGTTCTCTCCACCGCCGAAGGCGCCCCCATCCTCGGCCCCGCGCTCATGGCCCCGAGACGACGCCCCGGCCCGCACCGCCTCCAGCGGTCGTTCGGCGGGAAGCCGCGCACCCGGCGCGTCGGACCACGATCCGATGAACACACCGTGGTTCGAACCGACCCCGGCCGTCTTCAATCCGCCCCGGACGAATGTCGAGCCACCCGCAGAACAGGCTCCAACCCCACCTGCCGTCGAACCCCCGGCAAGGTTCACTCCGCCGCCGCCTGTGGTCCAGCCCGCAGCAAAGTTCACACCGACCCCACCGGTCACCGAACCACCGGCACCGGCCACGCCGACCCCACCGGTCGCCGAACCCCGGGCAAGGTTCACTCCGCCGCCACCGGTCGTCGAGCCCGCACAAGCGATCACGCGGACCCCACCGTTCACCGAACCCCCGGCAAAGCTCACACCGACCCCACCGGTCGCCGAGCCGCCCACGGCGTACGCGTCGATGCCCGCGGTCGTCAACCCGCCTGCGCAGCCGCCGGTTGTTCCTTCACCAACGACCACCTTTGAACCAGCGTCTCCGGCCCCCGGGTCGTCCGACCCAGAGTCGGCACCGCCCGTCACTGGACGAGGCCGCTGGTTCGGCAGGTCCAAGCGCAGCGCGGACACCACACCGAAGGATGGCCCCGCCAACCCATCCAAGGCGGTGTCGTCGTCGCCCCCGGTGCCAACACCCCGGACCGTCGACTTCGACGAGAGCCAACTCGTCAGTACCCAGCCCATGCCGCGCATCGACTCGGCCGACGAGCCGTCGTTGGAGATACCGGTGGTGCCCCGCGCCGTCCCGGCCGCGCCCGTCGCACCACCGATCGCCAAGCCGACTCCCGAGCCCGAGTCCGCCAAACCCTCTGACTATCTGTTCGTTGGGTCGAAACCCGCCAGCCCGCCTGCGCCATCGCGTGCGGCCGGTCCGGCACGAGCGGAGGCCAGCTTCCCCTCGCACGACGCTGACGACGACGAACCGTCCGGGGACGCATCCCCGGACGAGACCGACATCGAAGCCCCGACCCGTACGCTTCCTCGCCTGGGACGGCCCAAGCGCAATCGCGCTGCCCGAACCGAAGCCAAGGCAGGACCTCCGTCAGACGGCGGGCCCAGCGAACCTCGTTCGCCCTGGTTGTCCAAGAAGCGCCTGGCCATCGGCGGAGGCGCCTTGGCCCTGGTCCTGGTGATCGTCGCGGCGGTCTTGATCGGACCGCGCGTCTTCATGCCGGCCGAGCCGACCCCAACTGCCGACGCGTCGCAAATCGACGCGCTTCAGAGTTCGATGCTGAAGCCCGAAGAACTGGCGAGCATCGCCAATACCAAGTGGAGCGTCTCGACCTCCTCGACGAAGGTCGACGCCGATACGCCGTCACCCCAGTGTGTTGACGTGACGGAGATGAAGACGAAGGCGGAGGCCGTCCGCCAGCAGGTGCTGCAAGGGGAGGCCAAGACCGATCCGCTCGTTTTGCAGTTGGCCATGACGTATGCAGATGCCGACACAGCCACCTCGGCGTTCGCGGAGATCTCCACGTCGCTGGGGACCTGCGACCCTGGGCCCGCCTACCTGCGCTCGGGGCTATCCCTCACCGACTTGGCCGACGAGGGCACGGGGGTCGTCGTGGACGCTCTCGGCACGGAGTTCGAGCATCACACGATCCTGCTGACGCGCACGGGCGAGAACATCACGATCCTCGATGCGGCGGCCGGGGCTGCCAATCCCAACCCGTCAACGCTGGCACCCGTTGCGGCCACCGCACTGTCGCGCCTCTGCAAGGAAGGTGGGACCTGCCCAGCCAAGGCGCCTGCAGCGAAGGAATCACTGCCACCCGCGGGCAGCGACAAGGGCTGGCTGGAACCCGCCGACCTGCCGCGCGTCACGGAAGGCGTCGGGCGGTGGGCAAGCACCAACGGCACGCTAAACGACAAGTTCGGCTCCCAATGCGAGAACGTCGACTTGTCGAAAGCGTCGGGCCCCACGTCCCGAGGGATCAAGACCTACCTCCTGAGCGATGACCCCGACGCGCCCGATGTGTTCGGCGTCGACATGGTGACCTTTGACTTCGGCGATGAGAACGCGGCCAACACCTTCGGGAACACCCTGCGGTCGAACATCGCCAAGTGCACGGCCCGCACGCGCACGGCGACGGTCGCCGCCGCCAAGAACCTTGACGGCACAGGCGCCGACAACGCCAAGATCACCGGCACGTGGCACTCCGTGACGCAGGCGACATCGAGCGGCAAGACCACCTACCGCGTTGCCGTCATGAACGTCGGCAAGCGCGTCGTCTATCTGCTCGACACACCGTCGGGTGGCTTCGACTTCGACGACACCCAATGGTCCGGGTTGGCGGTACGCGCCGCCCAAAGAGCGTCACAGAAGGGCTGATTCGGCTGCGCCGATCCGGTTTGCGCGACCGGCCGGACTCACGGCCCCCGGGCCGCGCCGGTTAGTCGCCTGTACCGCGCTCCGCAAGGATCTTTCGCGCCAGGGCCGCGGTCTCACTCGGCGTGCGTCCGACACGAACGCCGGAGGCTTCCATGGCGGCCTTCTTCGCCTCGGCCGTGCCCGACGAGCCGGACACGATGGCTCCCGCGTGCCCCATCGTCTTGCCTTCGGGGGCCGTGAATCCCGCGACGTAGCCGACCACAGGCTTGGTGATGTGCTCGCCAACGTAGGCCGCTGCGCGCTCCTCGGCGTCGCCGCCGATCTCACCGATCATGATGATGATCTCGGTTTCGGGATCATCCTCGAACGCCTGGAGGCAATCGATGTGGGTGGTCCCGACGATGGGATCTCCCCCGATTCCGACGGCGGTAGTGAACCCGAGGTCTCCGAGTTCGAACATCATCTGGTAGGTCAGCGTTCCCGACTTCGAGACCAACCCGATGGGCCCCTTGCCAGCGATGGTGGCGGGGATGATCCCGGCATTGGACAGGTCGGGGCTGATGATTCCGGGGCAGTTCGGTCCGATGAGCCGCGTGGTCCCGCTCTGAACCGCATGCGTATAGAACTCGGCGGTGTCCTTCACCGCGACACCTTCGGTGATGCACACGACCAGCGGAATGCCAGCGTCAACGGCCTCGAAGACCGCGGCACGGGCGAACTTGGCGGGAACGAAGACGACGGAAACGTTCGCGCCCGTCGCCACCATCGCGTCGGCGACCGAATCGAAAACGGGTACAAGCACGCCGCCTTCAAACTCGACGCTCTGCCCGCCCTTGCCGGGCGTGACTCCCGCCACGACCTGCGATCCAGAAGTCAACATGCGTTGTGCGTGTTTGCGGCCTTCCGATCCGGTCATGCCTTGGACCAGGATCTTCGAGTCGCCGTTGAGCCAGATAGCCATGTCTTCGTCCCCTATGCGGCCGCGCTGGCCAGTACGGCGGCCCTCTCGGCCGCTCCGTCCATCGTGTCGACCAACGTCACGAGCGGGTGGCCACGCCGCGACAAGATGTGGCGCCCCTCCTCCACGGCGTTGCCATCGAGCCGGACGACGATCGGCTTGGTTGCCGCGTCCCCCAGCATGTCCAGTGCTCCGACGATCCCGTTGGCGACCTCGCTGCACGCCGTGATGCCACCGAAGACGTTGACGAACACGACTTTGACGGAGGGATCGGACAAGATCAGTCCCAGGCCGTCGGCCATGACCTGCGCGGAGGCGCCTCCTCCGATGTCCAAGAAGTTCGCCGGCTTCGGGGTGCCTGGCAGTCCGGCCCCCGCCTGCGCCACGACGTCCAACGTGCTCATCACCAGTCCGGCACCATTGCCGATGATCCCCACGTCACCGTCGAGCTTCACGTAGTTGAGGTCGAGTTCCTGCGCCCTCTGCTCCAACGGGTCAGTACGCGAATGGTCGACCAGGGCCGCCCAGTCGTGCCGGAAGGCGGCATTGTCATCAAGGCTGACCTTGCCGTCGAGCGCGATGATCTCCCCCGTACCGGTCTTCACCAGCGGGTTGACCTCGACCAGAGTCGCATCATTGTCGGCGTAGACCTTGCCCAACAGGCCCAAGACGCGGGCGACGTCAGCCTGCTGTTCTGCAGGGAAGCCAGCCTGCTGGACGATCTGGGCGGCCGCGACCGCGTCGAGCCCGACGAGAGGATCGATCGGGTAGCGCACCAGCTTCTCGGGGCGCTCGACCGCCAGAGTCTCGATGTCCATGCCTCCCTCGAAGCTGCACATCGCCAGGTAGCGCCGCTCGGCACGGTCCAGCAACAACGAGAAGTAGTACTCCTCGGCGATGTCGGCGCCGGGAGAGACCATGACCCGCTTGACGATGTGACCCTTGATGTCGAGCCCGAAGATCCCCTTGGACACCTCGGCGGCCTCAGCCGGACTCTTCGCGATCTTCACACCACCGGCCTTGCCGCGCCCACCGGCCTTGACCTGTGCCTTGACGACCACAACGGGTGTTCCCAACGTGCGGGCGGCGGCCTCCACCTCAGCTGGGGTGTCGGCAACAATGCCAGGCAGAACTGGGACTCCTCCGGCCTCGAACATGTCACGTGCTTGGTACTCAAACAGGTCCACTGCCACTCCGTCCGTTGTGCCCCTCAGATTAAACCTGCCGGACCTCGCGCGCCCAGAATCGACCCTGCGCGTTTTGGTCCCAGGTCATCTTTTCAGGGGATTATGAGACGAATCTGGAAATTGCTGTCAGATGCACTAGTTTTTTGAATTGGCCTTACAGCAAGGGGATTTGCCGACTGTGAGCGCCCTGTGCGCACCAGAACCCGTAAGGGTTGAACCCTGAGACCTTGGGTTCGATTCTGAGAGAACCTCAGGGAACTGCTAGTGTTGCAACTCAGTTGAACTTGTTGGTTGGTCAACACGGGAGATGAGAAGCAGTTGAGTAGCACCTTGGCCCCCCGCCGGGCACTGAACCCCATCGAGGGGGACGTAGTGGTCGAGGCGGCCGCGAGTCCCTCGAGGGCCCTGCCCTCGCAGGAAACGCCTACATCTTCGTTCCGTGTCAGCTTCGCCGCCCTGGCCGCCGGAGCCTTCGCCACTGCTGGTGTCGGCGTCACGGTCGCAGCCTCGCAGGCCGCTGCTGAGACGACACCCACCGCCACTGCCACCGCCACCACGGATGTCGCAGCGGCCCGCAACGCACGCGTCACGACCGGCGCCCTTGCAGCCTTCTCCACCAGCCGCTCGGACGACCGCGAAGACCTCACCGATGACACCTCCGGCACCGCTCAGGAGGCCGCGACGGCCCGCGCCACGGCACTGGCTCAGACCGCTCAGTCGGTCCAGACCGCGTCCGTGAGCGCCGCCTCCACCAGCCGTCAACAGGCCGTGAGCTCCGCCGCCCAAGCCATCTCGAAGGAAGAGCAGCGTCGCAAGGCCGACGGTTGGACGCCCGGTGGTTCCAACCCCTCCTTCATGCGGCCCGTCAAGGGTGGAACCTTCAGCTCTCCCTTTGGGTGGCGCACTAACCCCGTCACGGGCGCCAGTGAAGGGCATACAGGCCAAGACATCTCGATTGGTTGCGGCACCCCGATCTACGCCCCGCAAGATGGCACCGTCACCTTCGTGGGACCGTACGGGTCCGGCGGAAACGCCCTGCGCATCGAGCACGGCAAGTACAACGGCAAGGACATCCAGAGCGGCTACTACCACGCTCAGAGCTACGTCGTCACGGTCGGCCAGAAGGTCACCCGTGGACAGCTCGTCGGCTACGTGGGTACCACGGGTACCTCGACCGGATGCCACCTGCACTACATGATCTTCGAGGACGGCGAGAACGTGAACCCCGTCCCGTACATCGGCTCCAGCAGCTAAGAACCGCGCGGGCCGACTCACCAGAATCGGCCCGACCAGTCAGCGACCCGTCCCGAGTGGACGTTGCCGCTTCTCCGGTCTTCGGCCTAAAGCTTGTCCATCGGGGCGTGCTTGACCGACAGGCGCTTCATCCCGGCCGACCCAAAGTCGACATCGACTCGCGCGCCGTCGCCGGCACCGGTGGCCGCCACTACCGTTCCCATGCCGAACGTCGAGTGCAGCACCCGGTCACCGACCGAGTAGGACGCCGTCGCCTGTTGCGGACGCGCTCCCCCGGACCCATAACCCGCGAAGGACGAACGCGCCTCGCGGGATCGCTGCGTCGAGGTGGACGCCCACCCGCCGGTGAGTGAGCCCAGCCGACGCCAATCGAGCACAGCCGCGGGAATCTCGTCCAGGAATCGGCTCGGAGGGTTGTACTGCGGCTGACCGAAGACGGCCCGTACCGTCGCGCGCGACAGGTACAGCAACCGTCTGGCTCGCGTGATGCCGACATAGGCCAGCCGCCGCTCCTCTTCGAGCTCGACCTTGTCACCCAGCGAGCGCTGGTGCGGGAAAATCGAGTCCTCCATCCCGGTGAGGAACACCACGGGGAACTCAAGGCCCTTGGCCGTGTGCAGCGTCATCAAGGTGACGGCCCCGGTCTCCGAGTCGGGGAGTTGGTCGGAATCGGCGACCAGTGCGATGCGTTCGAGAAACGCCCCCAGCGAGTCGTCCGGCTCGGGACCCGAAGCGGCGAGAACACCGCCCTCTCCCTCGACGAGATCCTGGGCGTTGACCGATGCCACGAATTCCCCGGCGACCGCCACGAGTTCCATGAGGTTCTCCAGGCGCGTCTCGTCCTGCGGATCGGTCGAGGAACTCAGTTCATCGATGTACCCGGACTCCTGCAAGATCGAACTCAAGATGCGATCGGCAGGCTCACCGGCAGCGACCATCGCCCTGTGTCGCGCCAAAAGTTCTGCGAATCCACGCACCTGGTTCAGTGAACGACTCGCCAAACCGGCCTTGTCGGCACGGTCGAGCGCCACCCCGAAAGACACGCGTTCGGCGGCGGCGAGAGCCTCAATCGCGCCCTCGGCCTTGTCACCGATGCCTCGCTTGGGGACGTTGAGGATGCGGCGGACCGACACGTCATCGGCCTGGTTGGAGATGGCCCGCAGGTACGCGATGGCGTCTCGAATCTCCTTGCGCTCGTAGAAGCGCACTCCCCCGACGACCTTGTACGGCATGCCGACACGAATGAACACTTCTTCGAACGCCCGCGACTGCGCGTTGGTGCGATAGAACACCGCGACATCTCCCGGCGTGGCAAGCTGCGCGTCGGTGAGCTTGTCGATCTCGGCGGCCACGAAGGCCGCCTCGTCGTGCTCGGTGTCAGCCACGTAGCCAACGATCAGTTCACCCTCACCGATGTCGGACCACAGGCGCTTTTCGGGACGGTTCTCGTTGCGAGAAATCACGGCGTTGGCCGCCCGCAGGATCGTGTTGGTTGAGCGATAGTTCTGGTCCAGCATGATCGTCTTCGCTCCGGGGAAGTCGGATTCGAAGTCGAGGATGTTGCGGATCGTCGCTCCCCGGAAGGCGTAGATGGACTGATCGGAGTCTCCGACGACCATCAACTCCGGCGCGGTCACGGCCTCTGGGTCGTCGGGGCGGTCCGCGCACAGTTCGCGGATCAGGCAGTACTGCGCATGGTTGGTGTCTTGGTATTCGTCGACAAGGACGTGGCGGAACCGTCGCCGGTACATCTCGCGCACCTCGTCAAACGCCTGGAACAGGTGCACGGTCGTCATGATGAGGTCGTCGAAATCCAAGGCGTCGGCGGCCGCCAGCCGTCGTTGGTATTCGCGATAGGCCTCGGCATAGATCTCGTGGGTGCCGTTGTCGGCCTGTGCGGCAGCCGTCTCGAAGTCGACCAGTTCGCTCTTGTTGTTCGAGACCCAGTTCATGATCGCTCGCACGGGGTACTTCTTTGGGTCCAGACCCAGATCGCGCGTGACGAGCGTCATCAGTCGCTTGGAGTCGGTGTCGTCGTAGATGGAGAAGTTCCGAGCGATACCCAAACGGCCGATCTCGGCTCGCAGAATCCGCACGCACGCAGAGTGGAAGGTCGACACCCACATGATCTTCGCCCGGTTGCCGACGAGCTCGACAACACGCTGGCGCATCTCGCTGGCGGCCTTGTTGGTGAAGGTGATCGCCAAGATCGAACCGGGATGGACCTTTTCGGCGATGAGATAGGCGATCCGTCGCGTCAGGACCCTGGTCTTGCCCGACCCGGCACCGGCGACGACGAGCACCGGACCTCCGGTGTACGTGACGGCCTCGGCCTGAGGCGGATTCAGCCCCTCCAACAGTTCCGCCTTGCGCACCTCTCGGGTCTCCTCGGCGCTCACGCGGGCAGTTTGTCGCGGTGCGCCCTGATCGGAACGGGCCGACGGTGCGGAGGTGTTGAATCCGGATGTGAAGTCGGGGAAAAGGGTGTCAGTCATCGCGTGACCCACCCTAGTGCGTCGTCGTTTCCAGAGCGCGACGCGGTTCCGGTTGCGAGGCGTCTCAACCATCGCCGTTGCCCGAAACCCTCACAGGTAGATTGACGGGCATGGGAGCACTTTCATGAGGTCGCGGTTGTGGCAGATCCTGCGCTGGGTCGCCGGAGCGGGGTTTCTGGTGCAGATGATCACGGTCGTCGCCCTGACGATCGTCGACACCCGCCGCAAGAAGGGCCGCAGGGAAAAGCGGTTCCCGACGAGGACCTCACCGGTGATTCCGGCGGCGGACAGCTCGGTGAAGGTCTACACGTACGGGCAGGACGTGTACGAGGACATGCTCACCGCCATCGACCAGGCCACCGAGAGGATCTTCTTCGAGACCTACATCTGGAAGGCCGACGAAATCGGGCAGCGCTTCAAGGATGCCTTCATTGCCGCTGCTGACCGCGGTGTCGAGGTGTTCTTGGTGTACGACATCTTTGGAAACCTGGTCGTGAATCAGAAGTTCTACCGATTCCCGCGGAGCATTCACGTCCTGCCTCACTCCCCGTTCAGCGGGATCGTCGGCCTGTGGCACCCTCGCGTGCCCGGCCTCAATCACCGCAAGCTGCTCATCATCGACAGCGAGGTTGCCTTCATCGGCGGGTACAACATCGGTTCGCTGTACGCGACTCGCTGGCGCGACACGCATGCCCAACTCCACGGCGAGATCGTCCCCGAGTTGGAGAACGCCTTCGTCGACTACTGGAACATCGCGCGGCCCCGGAAGCTGCCCGAGTTGGAATCGCCCTCGGAGCGGCCATGGGCCGCTCCCGTGCGCGTGACGCGCAACGTTCCCAGTTCCCTCGTGTTCCCTATCCGCTACATGTACTTGGAGGCCATCGACAGGGCGGACCGGTACATCCACCTCACTCACGCGTACTTCATCCCCGACAACGACCTCACCAAGGGGCTCCTGGATGCCGTGAGACGCGGGGTCGACGTGCGCATCATCGTGCCGGCCGAGTCCAATCACATCCTCGCCGACTGGCTGTCACGAGGTCTGTACAGCACGCTGCTGCGTGGGGGCGTGCGCATCTTCTTGTATCAGGGAACGATGATCCACGCGAAGACGGCCACGATTGACGGCACCTGGGCCACGATTGGCACGGCCAACCTCGACCGGCTGTCCCTGTCGTGGAATTACGAGATCAACTTCGACGCCGTGAGTCCGGAACTGGCCGCCGACATGGAGGTGACCTTCGACATGGACCTGTCCAACAGCGTCGAACTCACGCTCGACGAGTGGGAGAAACGCAGCGCGCTGTCGAAGGTCTCCGAGAAGATCCTGATTCCCCTGCGCCCGTTGCTGTAGCGCTCACCAGAAGACGGCGACCCCAACCTCAACGATCGTCAGCGCGGCGAGAGTGGGAATGACCCACTTGGGCAGTTCGCGCTTGCCGAACACGACGGTGATGACGGCGATGACGATCAGCAGGGCGAGTTTCACGCCCACCTTGGCGTGGTTGACCTCACGATCCGGGTTCATCTCGGCAAGCGTCACCAACACGAGTCCGGTCACCAGTTGCGTCAGTGCGCCGATCAGAGTCAACCGATTGAGCCCCTTGATGGCCGCACGGGCACTGAGCGCGATGCCGACCAGCAGTGTCGCGTATCCGACGAAGTGAAAGAACAAGAAGATGTGACGAGCGATGTCCACGCCGGTACCCCTCTGAGTGTTGGCTGAGCGCTGGAGCCCCATCTTCGGTCAGGGTCGCGGCAGGGGCAAGTCAGGGGTCGCCACCGAGGGCTGGTGGCCTCCCGCTGGGTACCGTTGACGCCATGGGACTTTTCAGTTGGATCATCGTGGGATTCATCGCCGGGGCGATCGCTAAGGCCATCGTCCCCGGAAACAAGGAAATGGGCTGGCTGAAAACGCTTGCGCTTGGCGTTGGCGGCGCATTCGTCGGCGGGATCCTCGGCTCGTTCTTCTTGGACATCGGCCTGGGCAGCATGTGGGACCTGCGGACGTGGGGTCTGGCCATCGCCGGGTCGGTCCTGGTGCTGTTCCTCTACGGACTGATCACGAAGAACAAGCAAAAGGCCTGATCCGACCACGCAGCCAGAAGGGCCCGTCCGTCATGGGCGGGCCCTTTGGCATTCGATCTTGCGGGCTATCTCACACGAGACGTCGGTCGGTCGCCCAGCGTGTGAGCTGGTGACGGTTCGACAGCTGGAGCTTGCGCAGCACGCTCGACACGTGCGTCTCGACGGTCTTGATCGAGATGAACAGTTCGCGTGCGATCTCCTTGTACGCGTACCCGCGCGCGATCAGCCGCAACACCTCGCGCTCTCGGTTCGACAACCGGTCCAGGTCCTCATCGACGGAGGCCACGTCGATCGCGCCGGAGAATGCGTCCAGCACGAACCCCGCCAGGCGTGGCGAGAAGACCGCGTCGCCTTCGGACACTCGCTTGATGGCGGCCACTAGTTCGTCGCCGCTGATCGTCTTGGTGACGTAACCACGAGCCCCGCCGCGAATCGTGGAGATGACGTCCTCGGCGGCATCCGACACCGACAAGGCGAGGCACTTCGTGTCGGGCGCGATCGTCTGGATCTGCGACAGCACCTGCACACCGCCGCCTCCAGGAAGATGCACGTCCAACAACACGACCTGCGGCTGGAGCTGACCGATCACGCGGACGGCTGACGCGACGTCCTCGGCCTCTCCGACGACAGTCACCGCTTCTCCGATCTCGGCCTTCACGCCCGTGCGGAACATCTCGTGGTCGTCAACGACCACAACCGTGATCCCGGATGTCTCGCTCATGTGATCCTCATCTCCAGTCGAACCTCGGTGCCCTCTCCTGGCGCCGAACGCACCTGCGCTCGTCCCCCGTGTCGGGACATACGATCCAAGATGCTGCCCCGCACACCCTGCCGATCGGCGGCCACGGCCTCGACGTCGAAACCGACTCCTCGGTCACGCACGAAGACCTCAACGCGTCCATCGTCCACCTCAGCGTAGACATCAATGACGCTCTCGCCGGAATGCTTGGCCGCATTCGCGATGGCCTCGCCGGCTGCCCGAACCACCGCCTCGACCGCATCCGACAGTTGGGCGTCCCCCACCACGACCAGTTCCACGCTGGCGCCGTGACTGTCCTCGATGTCGGCGGACACGCGTTTCATGGCTGCGGCCAGGGTCGGGTCGGTGATCGCGTCGCCGTACAGCCATTCGCGCAGTTCGCGTTCCTGACGTCGCGCCAGCTTCGCGACGCGTTGCGGGTCACTGGCCTGACGCTGGATCAAGGCCAACGTCTGCAGGACGGAATCATGCAGGTGAGCGGCCATGTCGGCATGCGCGTCCGCCACGAGGCGGGCCTCGCGCTCGGCGGCGATCGCCAGACGGGCCTGATTAGCGACGGGAACCAGGGCGATGATGAGTCCGGACACAACCAGGACGACCACGAGAATCGTCGCTTCCCACTCCTGCGGGGACACGACGATCATCACCATCCACGAAGCAATGGTGAGCAAGACGATGCCGATGACGATCCGCAGCCACAACAACCAACCGCCGCGGGTCAACAGCACCCAGCGCCTGCGTGGCCCAGTACCGACCACGCGGGCAGAAATCTTGTCCGACGCGCTCCAGAGGTCGAAGACACCGACCGTCGCGACGACTCCGATGGTCGTCCACCAGGGTCCGAGGCCAACACCGATCAGGGGTTGCAGGGCCAGCAGACCCACACCCATGGTGGTCAACGCCAGCATCTGTCCCAGGTCGGTCACCGAGGTCTTGCGGCCGATGGGGTCGCCCGCGACGACGAGCGCCGTGGACGACTCTCCCCGGTTGGATCGGGCGATTGCGCGTGGCGGGAGCGCCAGCCACAGCACGAGATAGGCGGCCACCCCAAGAAACTGAATGGCTCCCAGTGCCACGAACGCCGCGCGAAGCCCGAGGACAGGCCAGCCCAGGTTGGACGACAATCCCGCGCACACGCCCCCGACCCAGGCATCCTGGAGCGGGCGGCTGGCATGCCGAACCTCAGGCGCGGCGGAGCTTGCGTCCGGCGCGGCTTCGTTCGGGTCATCCATGATGGGTTTAGCTTCACACGCCTGGGGGTTTGGTCGCCAGGTAAATCCCCTCGCTAGGGGCCGCGCCCAGGGGACCAAGGGGGTAAACCCCTGATGTCTGGGGCACCACGACAACGCACAATGGTGACATGCCTTCGGTTTCCGAGTTTCGACGCTCCTCCTCGGACTCCCTCATTGCGGGAGTCTGCGGCGGAGTCGCACGCACATGGGGAATAGACCCCGCCTTCGTGCGTGTCGCGACGGCCGTGTTGGCACTTTCGTCCGGCATCGGCCTGTTCGTGTACTTGGCCGTGTGGTTGCTGGTCCCACGCGACGACAAGCAACTGTCCGTCTTGAAGCAAAAGTGGCCCTGGGCCAGGTCCAAGGCGGATGTCACCTTGTGGGTCATCGCCGGCGTCGTGATTGTCTTGCTCGTCACGACATTCGGCCAGAATTTCCCCTTCGGATTCTGGCCCGTGGTCCTGATCGGACTCATTTGGTTCTTCGGCTTCCGTGGATCGAAGCGATCCGGGGGATCGTCACCGCCAGCCGCGCTACCTCGCGCGCCGGAGACGGAAGCCTTCGAACAGGCGGCCGCTGCCTGGCAGCAGCGCGTGGCCGAGCACCGACGTCAGGTGAACGGCGTCGACGAGGAGCCCTGGCAACCGATCGCGGACACGAAGCCCGTCCCGACGACCCAGGCGATGCCACAACCCCGTCCGGACGGATTTCAGCCCTTCGCGACTCCCGGACCCTTCGAACCCCACGCCACTGCACACGAGGTGAGCGCTCCACTCGCGCCGACACCGGCTGCGGCCACTACCGCACCGGCCGTGATCGCAGCCCCCACCAAGACCGTTTCCCGCAAGCGCAAGCGCGTCGTCTGGTTGATGGCCCTGGGATTCTGCGCGGCGGCGATGATCACGCTGGGCCTGTTGAGCACGCTGGTGACGGTTCCGGCCGTCGCCTATCCGGCCGCCCTGTTGGGAGCCGTGGGCCTGGCGTTGGTCGTGGGGGCGTTCTTCGCCCGCCCGCGGGGCCTGATCTTCATCGCGATCGCGCTCGGAGTCGCCACCCTGGCCGCCAGCCTCGCCATCCCGGCGAACCTGGGCGATATCTCGACCGGCTCGGTCGACGCGACGTACACGACCGTCTCGGAGATCCCCAAGGATCTGTCGCTGGGTGCAGGCGACATCACGATGGACATGTCGAACCTCACGATTGATCGCGATGCCACCATCGATGTCGACCTCCGCGTCGGAGACGTTGCCCTCATCCTGCCCGACAAGGGCAACGTCAACGTCACCTGGGAGTTCTCCGGCGTCGGGGATGTCAACTATCCCAAGGGGTCCGACGACGGCACGAAGCTCACGGGCCACTACGAGCACAACCCCGATGACGCCTCGCACGGCACTGTCCAAGTGAACGTGCGCATCGGCGTCGGGGACCTGGCGGTGCAGTGAGATGGCACGCCAGAACAAACGCCGTCCTCACGCCGACCTCCTGGCCTTTCTCGTCGGGGTCCTCGCCGTCATCGGCGCAGGCTTCGCGCTCTGGGCGGCATTCGCCGTCATCCCCGCAGGAGCAGTGGTCGCTGTACCCATTGCCCTGGTCCTGCTGGGCGGGCTGGGACTGTACCTCGGACACAATCCGAAATAACACAAAGGAGTTCTGAAAACCATGGAATCAAAGCGACTGACGCGCGTCTCCGACGGCAAGATGATCGGTGGCGTCTGCACCGGCCTGGCGCGGTACCTCGACATCGACGTGTCCCTGGTCCGCATCGGCATGGTTCTGCTGGCCGTGTTCGCCCAGGTCGGATGGATCGTCTACGTCGTCTTGTGGCTGGTTCTCCCGGAGTCGTCCACGGGCCGCACGGGCGTGGACGGTGTGAAGGACGCGTTTGGGAGCTCGTCCTCGCAAACCACGTACAACACGTACCCCGGTCCCACCACGGATGCCTCGGGCCCGCAGGATCCCCCTCAGCACTGACAATCCGGCTCAAGCCCAACCACCCGCCGTCGGCCAGGCCGCGGCGGGTGGTTGCATGTCAGGGGATCACTCCCACTCGATGGTGCCCGGCGGCTTGCTCGTGATGTCCACCACGACGCGGTTCACCTCGGCCACCTCGTTGGTGATCCGGGTGCTCATGCGCTCCAGGACGTCGTAGGGCAGGCGCCCCCAGTCGGCCGTCATGGCGTCCTCGCTCGTTACGGGACGCAGCACGATCGGGTGGCCGTAGGTGCGTCCGTCACCTTGAACGCCAACCGAACGGACGTCGGCGAGCAAGACGACGGGGAACTGCCAGATGTCGCGATCCAGGCCCGCAGCGGTCAACTCTTCGCGGGCGATCGCGTCGGCGGCACGCAGCACATGCAACCGCTCCGTGGTGACCTCCCCCACGATGCGGATCGCCAGCCCCGGCCCGGGGAAGGGGTGCCGCCACACCATCTCGTGAGGAAGCCCCAACTCCAGGCCGACGGCGCGCACCTCATCCTTGAACAGGGAGCGCAAGGGCTCGATCAGCTCGAACTGCAGATCGTCGGGCAACCCGCCCACGTTGTGATGACTCTTGATGTTGGCGGCGCCTTCGCCACCACCGGACTCGACCACATCGGGGTACAGGGTTCCCTGCACGAGGAACTGCACATCCCCGCCGGCAGCAATCTCGCGGGCAGCCTTCTCGAAGGACCGAATGAACTCGCGACCGATGATCTTGCGTTTCGCCTCGGGATCGGTGACGCCCTTGAGCGCGGTGATGAATGACTCCGACGCGTCGACGACCACGAGTTCGACGCCCGTTTGCGCGACGAAATCGCGCTCGACCTGCTCGGGCTCCCCCTGCCGCAGCAAACCGTGATCGACGAACACGCACGTCAGTTGCGACCCGACCGCCCGCTGCACCAGCGCCGCAGCGACCGCCGAGTCGACGCCGCCGGACAGGCCACAGATGACCTCGCGATCACCGACCTGTTCGCGGATCTGGGCGACGGCCACGTCAACGATGCCTGCCGCCGTCCAGTTCGGCTCCAGACCGGCCACGTCGAACAAGAAGTGCTCGAGCATCCGCTGCCCGCCCTCGGTGTGCAGCACCTCGGGATGCCACTGGACGCCGGCGAATCGCCGGTGCGTGTCTTCGAAGGCTGCGACCGGCGCCCCGGCGGTCCGTGCCAACGTCGTGAACCCCGCGGGGGGCGCGGTGACGGCGTCGCCGTGGCTCATCCACACGCGCAACTCGTCGTACCCGGCCAGCAGCGTGCCGCGATCCAGGACCTCGCCGTCGGTGCGGCCGTACTCGCGCAGGCCTGTCTGCGCCACGGTCCCGCCGAGGGCCAGTGCCATCGCCTGGAATCCGTAGCAGATCCCGAACACCGGAAGGTCCCGCGCAAACAGCTCGTCGTCGGGCCGCGGTGCGCCCTGGGCATAGACCGACTCGGGTCCACCGGACAAGATGATCGCGAGGGGTTCGCGCGCCATCAGCTCGGCGACCGGAGCGGTGTGCGGGACGAGTTCCGAGTACAGCCCCGCCTCACGCACCCGGCGGGCGATGAGTTGGGCGTACTGGGCGCCGTAGTCCACGACGAGGACGGGGCGCGGCAGGGACGCTGGTTGCATGGCGGCAGTCTAGAGGCGCCTGGTGACAGTAGGCTCAACGCCATGACGCCGCGCTGGCCCGTGATCCTGTTCGACCTGGACGGCACCCTTGCCGACACCATCAATTTGATCGTGACGAGCTATCAACACGCCTTCAAACAGGTGATCGGCCGCGAGTGGGACCCAGCCGAAATCAAGAGCTGGATCGGGATGTCCTTGATCGACGCGTTCCACACCGCCTTGGGCAAGGAGCTCGGGGATGAAGCCTTCGCCGTTTACACCACCTTCAACGAGGCCAACACCGAGCGTCTGATCCGCGGGTACGACGGCATTCCCGAACTGCTGGCGGACCTCAACGCTGCGGGTGTCCGCACCGGCGTAGTGACGTCCAAGCGCCGCGGCCAGGCGCAGCGTGCCATCGACCTGTGCCACCTCGACATCCGACTCCTCGTCGCGCACGAGGACGTCGATGCGCACAAGCCGGACCCGCGTCCGCTGCTGTTGGGTCTGGAGATGCTCGACGGAACGCCCAGCGACGCCGTGTATGTCGGTGACGCGGCCGTAGACGTCATCGCCGCCCATCACGCAGGACTGCCGTCGGTCGCCGTCACCTGGGGCGCCGGGGAGCGCAGTGCCATCGAGGCAGCTGGGCCTTCGGTGCTGTGCGACACGGTGGCAGAACTCCGGGCGCAGCTTCTCGGCGATCCGGGGCCCACCTCGTAGGGCAGCGGTCAGTGCCGACCGTTCTGGATCGCCTCATGGTGGCGGACGACCTCGGCAATGATGAAGGTCAGGAACTTCTCCGCCAGTTCCGGATCGAGTCCCGACTCCTCGGCAAGGCGACGCAACCGCGCGATCTGGCGAGCCTCCCGCTGAGGGTCTGCCGGCGGCAGGCCCTCGCGAGCCTTCAACTCCCCGACCTGCTGGGTGATCTTGAAGCGCTCGGCCAACAGGCAGATGAGGGCGGTGTCCATGTTGTCGATGGACAGGCGCAGCCGCTCCAGCTCGGGATTGACCCCGGTCAATGGACGACCAGCTCTGCGCGCTGGAACTCCTTGATGACCGTGTAGCCGGTCGTCGCCATCGCCTTGCGGAGCGCACCGACGAGGTTCATCGTCCCGTCGGCGACCCGAGACGGCCCGATCAAGATCTGCTCCAAGGTGCCGATAGTCGTGAAGTGCTCGCGAGACCCCTGCGGGAGGTGCGAATGCCACGCCTCGGCACCCCAGTGGTACCCGGCCCCGGGAGCCTCCACGGCCTGCGCCAGCGGGCGACCCACCATCGCGGCGTCGGCCCCGCAGGCGATGGCCTTCACGATGTCACCGGACGATCCCGTACCGCCGTCGGCAATGACGTGGACGTACCGCCCGCCGGACTCGTCGAGATAGTCGCGCCGAGCGTCGGCCGCGTCGGCAATCGCCGTGGCCATGGGAACCTCGACACCGAGGACCTTGCGGGTGCGCTGCGTGGACGCGCCGCCGAAACCGACCAACACACCAGCGGCACCGGTGCGCATGAGGTGCAGGGCCGTCTGATAGCTCGCGCACCCACCGACGATCACCGGGACGTCCAGGTTGTAGATGAACTCCTTGAGGTTCAACGGCTCGCACCCCGACGACACGTGTTCGGCGGACACGGCAGTACCGCGAATCACGAACAGGTCGACCCCGGCCTTCTCGACAACCCCGGCGAACTCACGCGTGAGTTGCGGCGACAAGGCCCCGGCGACCGGTACACCGGCCTGACGAATCTCGGCGAGCCGCGCGGTGATCAGTTCGGGCTTGACCGGTTCGGCGTACAGCTCCTGCATCCTGCGCGTGGCCACGGGCGCCTCGGAAATGTGCGCGAGGGCGGCGAGGTGTGGTGCTGGGTCCTCGTACCGGGTCCACAGACCCTCGAGGTTCAGCACCCCGAGGCCTCCGAGCTGACCGACCGTGATGGCCGTCGACGGCGACATGACCGAATCCATGGGCGCTGCGACCAGCGGAAAGTCCATCCGAAGCGCGTCGATCCGCCACGTGAGGTCAACCTCTTCGGTGGCGCGGGTGCGCCGCGTGGGCATGATCGCGATGTCATCGAGGCTGTAGGCCCGCGTCGCGCGCTTGTTGCGGCCGATTTCGATCATGGATTCACCTGTTCCCGGAGTAGTTGGGCGCCTCGACAGTCATCTGAATGTCGTGCGGGTGCGATTCCCGCAGCCCCGCGGCCGTGATGCGCACGAACCGTCCCTTGTCGTGCAGTTCGCCAATGGTGTGGGTGCCCGCGTAGAACATCGACTGTCGCAGGCCGCCGACCAGCTGGTGCGCGACTGCGGCCAACGGACCCCGGTACGGCACCTGCCCCTCGACACCCTCAGGGATCAGCTTGTCGTCGTTGGTGACGTCGGCTTGGAAGTAGCGGTCCTTCGAGTACGAGGCCTTGCGTCCTCGCGCGGCCATCGCGCCCAGGGACCCCATCCCCCGGTACGACTTGAACTGCTTGCCATTGATGAACACCAGTTCGCCAGGGCTCTCGTCACAGCCCGCCAGCAGCGAACCCAACATGACGGAGTCGGCCCCGGCCACCAGGGCCTTGGCGATGTCGCCGGAGAACTGCAGACCACCGTCGCCGATGACAGGGACCCCGGCGGGTGCGCAGGCACGCGAGGCCTCGAAGATTGCTGTCACCTGGGGGACCCCGACACCAGCGACCACGCGCGTGGTGCAGATCGAACCCGGCCCGACGCCGACCTTCACGCCGTCCGCACCGGCCTCCACGAGCGCCTTGGCACCCTCGTACGTCGCGACGTTCCCGCCGACGATGTCGACGTGGCGCGCGCTCGATTCCGCCTTGAGCCGACCGATCATGTCGACAACTCCGCGCGAGTGTCCGTGCGCGGTATCGACCACGATCATGTCGACGCCAGCGTCGACCAGCGCCATGGCCCGCTCCCAGGCATCCCCGAAGAAGCCGATCGCAGCCCCGACGCGCAGGCGACCCTGGGCGTCCTTTGACGCGTGGGGGTACTTGCCGGACTTCACGAAGTCCTTCAAGGTGATCATGCCCGTGAGCCTGCCGTGGTCATCGACCAGCGGGAGCTTTTCGATCTTGTGCTTGGCGAGCAGGCCAAGCGCCTGTTCGCCGGTCATGCCCTGCCGTCCGGTGACGAGAGGCATGTGGGTCATGACGTCGACGACGGAACGCTGCGGATCGTCCTCGAACCGCATGTCTCGGTTCGTGACGATGCCCAGCAGGGTTCGGTCCGGACCGACGACGGGAACACCCGAGATCCGGTACTGACTGCACAACTCCTCCACCTCGCCCAGCGTCGCGTCGGGCGAGACGGTGATCGGCTCGTCGACCATGCCGGCCTCGGAGCGCTTCACCCGGTCCACCAGCGTGGCCTGATCGGTGATGGACAGATTGCGGTGCAGGACGCCAAGGCCGCCTTCGCGCGCCATCGCGATCGCCATGCGGTGTTCGGTGACGGTGTCCATCGCCGAGGACACCAGAGGCATGCGCACGGTGATGTTGCGGCTCACCCGCGTCGACGTGTCTACCTCGCTGGGATTGACGTCACTTTCACCCGGCAACAGCAGCACGTCATCGTACGTCAGGCCAAGAGAAGCGAATTTGTCGGGCAAAGGGACTGCAACGTCGTCTGTCGACAAGGTTTCCGCCTTTCACGTCAGGGTCATGATTCTAACCACCAACCCCGAAGCGCATGGCTGCGGGCCAGGTCCGACATGACCCCTCGTTCAGGCCAACCGGCGCGGATCGAGTGTCGGAGCCGGGGTCTCGGGCTCGGACCGAACGCCGGCCGAACGCGGCGCCGCCAGTTCTGCAGCCGCTTCGCGCATGCTGCGGCACTGCTGCCGCATGCCTGTGGCATTCACCGGCTGAGCGATGGAACGCGAGGTCTCGGCCAGGCGTGCCAGCCGAGCCAAGTTGTCGTTGCTGATCTCCATCTGGTTCTCGATGACCGGGAGCAACTGCAAGACCTCGTCGTCTTGGCGACCAACCACCATCTGACTCCAGTTCGCGATGAGGCCGTGAGGCATCAACAACAAGCCGTGAGCCGATTCCAGCTTGCCGGCAACGCGTTGCGCGTTCTCGGCATTGGCCTTCATCTGCAGTTCGGTCTCCACGACGCCCTCTTGCAGAGCGCGGGTGAGGTCCACGATCGCGGGCCGGGCGTCTTGCGTCCCCGGCCTCGACGTCGCCAACTCCTCGATGAACTGGACGACGGCGTCATTGTGGAGACGTGCGAGGGCGATGCGGAATCGCGTCCGCGCGGCGCTCGCCCGCAGGCCGACCAACTCCTCCACCAGATCGTCCAGGATCGTCACGATGTCGGTGGTCATGGACGCCCACAGGTTCACCGACAGCATGATCGGCGCCATGCCGGTGTGTCCGCCCAGTCGCTCGGACACGGAGGTGGCTGTCCGGCCACTCTCATCGATGGCGGCGCGAATGCGCGGCACCTCGGCGCCCAAGGCCTCCACGGCGGACTGCAACGCGTCCATGCGCGACATCCACTCGTCGAGTTCTTCGGAAACGACGGCGGCTGTCGCCTGCAGGGCTGCCAGAGGCCCGTGGCACGGATGGCGCTCGGCGGGGCCGCTGGCGGCCGTCCGGGCCTGCACCTCGGCTGGCAGCGCTGTCCAGACGAACTCTTCAAACGTGGCGAACCCCGCGGCCTGCACCTGGGCGAGCAGGTTGTCCGCCCCGACACGCGCCACCTCGCGGGTGTTCATGCCGGAGAAGCGGAGTTCGATTTCGCCTGGCCGCACGGCTCGATAGATGCCCAACACGGCGTCTCGCAGCTCGATGACGCAGGGCCGCGACCGCACCGACAGGTAACCGTCACCCAGCGGAGTCACAGTGGCGAAGACGAGGTAGTCCGAACCATCCTTGGCCAGATTCACCACATACGCGCAAAACGGCTGGCCAGCCTGCAATGTCTCCCACATCAACCGGAACGCGCCCTGCGGCATATCCGGATGGCGAATCAGGTTGTGTGGCTTGCCCACGAGTTCCTCGTGGCTGAAACGCGAAATCTGCGAAAAGACGGAACTCGCCTGCTCGATAATCCCTAATGCGTTCGTAGTCGAGAAGAACAACTGATCGACGCCGACCTCATGGACCCCACCAGTGGGCATCCGATCGTGCGCATCGATCACACGAATGTCTGATTGTGACAACGCGACCCCCTTCACGACTGTCGGCCCAAAGGTAACGCGACTGGGGGGCAAAGTGCCACCCAGCCGCGTTATCCTGCGCGATCGTAGGACAGGACTAGCTTTGGTCCTCGTCCTCGGGCTTGTCGACAACGAGGGTCTCCGTCGTCAACATGAGGCCCGCAATCGAAGCGGCATTCGCCAGCGCGGAGCGGGTCACCTTGACGGGATCGATGACGCCTTCGGCCATCAAATCACCGTAGGTATCGGCCGCGGCGTTGTAGCCCTGGCCGGCCGGGAGTTCGGCCACCTTCGACACGATGACGTAGCCCGGCTTGCCACCGTTCTCGGCAATCCAACGCAACGGCTCCACAACCGACCGAGCGACGATCCCGACGCCCATCAGTTCGTCACCGGTCGTGCCCAGTCCGCCTTCGAGCACCTTGGCAGCGTGCACGAGGGCGGAGCCGCCACCGGCGACGATGCCCTCCTCGATGGCCGCACGCGTCGCGGACACGGCGTCCTCGATGCGGTGCTTCTTTTCCTTCAGCTCCACCTCGGTGGCCGCGCCGACCTTGATGACGCAAACGCCGCCGGCCAGCTTCGCCACACGCTCTTGCAGCTTCTCGCGATCCCACTCGGAATCGGTGCGCGCGATCTCCGCACGCAACTGCTCGACGCGATCGGAGACGCCCTGAGGGTCGCCGCCACCGTCGATGATCGTGGTGTTGTCCTTGGTGACGACGACGCGCCGGGCGCGACCCAGCACCTCGATGCCGACCTGGTCGAGCTTGAGCCCGACCTCGGGCGCCACAACCTGGCCACCGGTGAGGATCGCGATGTCCTCGAGCATGGCCTTGCGACGGTCACCGAACGCGGGAGCCTTGACAGCCAGCGAGGTGAACGTGCCCTTGATCTTGTTGACGACGAGAGTGCTCAGTGCCTCTCCATCGACATCCTCGGCAACGACGAACAGCGTGCCGGACGCCGCAATGACCTTCTCCAGCAGGGGCAGCAGGTCGGCCATGGCCGAGATCTTGCCCTGGTGCAGCAGGATGTACGGATCGTCGAGGACGGCTTCCATCCGCTCGGGATCGGTCACGAAGTACGGCGACAGGTAGCCCTTGTCGAACTGCATGCCCTCGGTGAAATCGAGCTCGGTGCCGAACGTGTTGGACTCGTCGACGGTGATGACGCCGTCCTTGCCGACCTTGTCGAAGGCGTCGGCGATGAGCTGGCCGATCTCTTCGTCGCGGGCCGAGATGGTGGCGACGGAAGCCATGTCGGCGGTGGTGTCCACCTCACGGGCCACACGCGCCAGCTCTTCGGACACGGCTTCGACGGCCGCGTCGATGCCGCGCTTGAGCCCGATGGGATTGGCGCCAGAGGCAACCGCGCGCAGGCCTTCGTGCACGAGTGCTTGCGCGAGGACGGTTGCGGTGGTCGTGCCATCGCCAGCGACGTCATTGGTCTTGGTTGCGACCTCCTTGGCGAGCTGAGCGCCAAGGTTCTCGTACGGATCGGTGAGCTCGACCTCCTTGGCGACGGTCACGCCGTCGTTGGTGATCGTCGGCGCGCCCCACTTCTTGTCGAGGACGACGTACCGGCCCTTGGGGCCGAGAGTCACCTTCACCGTGTTGGCGAGGATGTCGACGCCACGCTCCAGGGAGCCGCGCGCCTCCTCGTCAAACTGAAGGATCTTTGCCATAAGTAGTGTGTTCCTTACTTGCTGACGACGGCCAGGATGTCGCGGGCGCTGAGAAGCAAGAACTCCTCGCCGCCGTACTTGACCTCGGTGCCGCCGTACTTCGAGAAGATCACAATGTCGCCCTCGGCAACATCGACGGGAATGCGCACGCCCTTGTCATCGACGCGGCCCGGGCCGACCGAAATCACCGTTGCCTCTTGGGGCTTTTCCTTGGCGGTATCGGGAATCACCAGGCCAGAAGCGGTGGTCTCTTCAGCCTCCAGCGGCTGCACGAGGACGCGGTCCTCAAGCGGCTTGATCGTGACTGCCACGTTCAACCCTTTCCTTAGTTCGTTCATCCGGTTGTTCCGGCGTTACGTTCACATGGAGCCTTCGTCGGACGTCGTCGCGGACCCGCCCGCCTTGGCACACTCTGAATGCGAGTGCTAACACGAGGCTATACCCGGCCTTAGCACTCGTTCAAGCTGAGTGCCAGGCGTGTGGGGTGGGATGGCCCAGTCGCTCAACGACCAGGCACAGGGCGCCGGCGGCCGACGGCGTCAAGATGACGGTCGCGGCCCGCGATCCCCGCAGGCGCAGCCGGGTGCGCAGCTGGGCGGGGTCGACATCAAGACCTCGCTTCTTGATCTCCAGGGTGCCGACGTCGTGCTCCTTGGCCCAGTCCGCCAGGCGCTTCTGCTTCCACGTGTCGACGTGCAAGACCTCGAACCCCGTCGCGAATGGTGTCGCGTGTTGGCCCGGAGCCACCAGGTAGGCGACTCGATCGGCGATCGGTTGCGCGTCGAGTTCGGCGGCCAGCGCGCCGAGTGCGCCCGAACGGATGACGGCGGGGTCCGGCTCGTACACCACGTCGCCGGGCTGCGGGGCGCGCGTCGTCGGCGCCGGCAGATCGACGCTGGACGCCAAGACGTCCCCGCTGGGGAGCAGGACGGCGTCACGCGCGGTGTCCGATCCGAGCCCTGACCACAGGCCACACTCGACGAGGCCCCCGTCCATGCTGACCCACCGAGCACCCACCCCGGCGGGGATCTCGCGGGAGGGAAATCCGGGACCGAGTTTGACGACGGCCGGTGGGTGCTCGGTCAAAAGGCCAGCCACAAACGCCCAGGAGGGAGACAGATCGGCCAGGTCCCAGCTGCGACCGCGGGCGGTCCGCCGGGCGGGGTCGCAGAACACGACCGTCTCCGGCGCCGCCAGCAGGTCACGGGCGACCTCCTGCGCGTCGCCGACCACGACTGTCGCGCGCTCGCCGAGGTTCGCCCTGGCCAACACAGCGGTGGCCGGGTCGCGTTCGACGGCGACGACATCGAGGCCCGCCTCGGCGAACGCTGCCGCGTCGACGCCCAAGCCGCAGCACAGATCGACAACGCGCCGGGCGCCGCTGGCAGCCACGATCTGCGCGCGCCACTGTGCGACGTTCCAGCGGGTCGCCTGCTCAAGCCCCTCGGGAGTGACAAGAAAGCCCCTCGCACGGTCGCCGAGTTTCGCGACAGCCCGTGCTCGCAGACTCGCCTGCGTGAGCGCCGC
>RRZU011392967.1_pt1 | contig 26095 bp, 22 predicted proteins | sample 2165561 | NCBI WGS metagenome assembly RRZU01 (sample SAMN10456909, study PRJNA506462) | wastewater metagenome | isolation source: wastewater sludge | place: USA: Moscow, Idaho | reverse complement strand
CGATCGTCGCGAACGGGTAGTTCGCCGCGAGCACGTTGTTGCGCGTCAGCGCATTGAACAGGGTGGACTTGCCCGCATTGGGGAGCCCGACGATTCCGATGGTGAGTGCCACGATCCACCATCCTATGGGAACCACGAGGCCCGACGCCGGACGCGTGGCCTGCCTTGACCGGGCCGGTCGCGCTCCGCAGACTCGGGGCATGAGCGAGCACGAGTACCGGGTGGGGCTCACCTGGACGGGGAACCGCGGCACGGGCACCAGCGGCTACCGCGACTACGACAGGGCCGTCACGCTGCACGGGGCAGGTAAACCAGACCTGCTCGCCTCAGCAGATCCCCACTTTCGCGGGGATGGCACCCGCTGGAACCCCGAGGAACTCCTCGTTGCCGCGCTGGCCGAGTGTCACCTGCTCAGCTACCTGCATGCCGCCGTCACGCTCGGGGTCGTGGTCGTGGATTATCGCGACACCGCCACCGCTGCCCTCACCCAATCCGGCAACGGCGGACGCATCACCTCCGTGACGTTGCGCCCTCACGTCACCGTCGAGGACGCAGCAATGGTGGACGCCGCCAGCTCGGCCCACGCGCTCGCCCACGAGTGGTGCTTCATCGCCAACTCGGTCGCGTTCGAGGTCCACATCGAACCGGAGACACTCATCGCACGCCCCACGCCCGAGTGACGCTCGGCTCGGCCTCAGGCTCCCGCGTAGTAGGCGCTCAGCGCGGCGGCCAGCCACCCCGGATCCTGGACTCCGGCCAGTTCGCGGGTCGAGTGCATGCTCAGCAGCGGAATCCCGACATCGCACATGACCAGCCCCAACCGCTCGGCCGTCATCGGGCCGATCGTGGAGCCGCACGGGACGGCGTTGTTGCTGACGAAATCCTGCACCGGCACGTCGGCGGCGGCGCAGGCCCGGCGCCACAAGGCGTTGCCCGCGGCGTCCGTCGTGTAGCGCAGGTTCGCGTTGTGCTTGAGCAGGGGGCCCGCGTTCAGCAGCGGTCGGTGATCCGGGTCATGCAGGTGCGGATAGTTCGGGTGCACAGCATGCCCGGCGTCCGCGGAGATGCACGAACTGCGCGCCAGCATCCGCTGCCAGGCCTCCCCTTCGACGGCAAGTGCCCCAGCGATGCGGCGCAGCACCTGCTCCAGCAACGGCCCGGCCGCCCCCGAGCGTGACCCGGAGCCGACCTCCTCGTGATCGAACGCCGCCACGACGGTGATGTCGTCGCCCTCCTCGGCGGCCAGCAGCGCGGCCACGCCTGCATGCACCGACGAGAGGTTGTCCAGCCGCGAGGACGCGAAGAACTCCCCCGTCGGGCCGAACACGGCCGGCGGCTGCGTGACGTGGCAGTACAGGTCGTGCGCGACCACGTCGGCGGCGTCCAGACCTGCCTGCGCAGCGATGAGTTCCAGCAGATCCAGGTCGGGGCGCCCTACCGAGAACACCGGCTTGAGGTGCTGCTGGCGATCCAGGTGCAGCGATTCGTTCACCGAGCGATCCAGGTGCGGCGCCACCTGCGGCACGCGCAACCACGCGGGGGTCGAGACGAGCACCTGACGCCCCTCCCGGGTGATGACCCGCCCGGCGACACCGAGTTCGCGATCCAGCCACTGATTGAGCAGCGGCCCGCCATAGATTTCGACGGCGGCCTGCTGCCACCCCGAACCGGACGCGTTGGGTTGCGGTTTGAGCTTCAAAGCGGGCGAGTCGGTGTGCGCGCCGACGATCCGGAACCCGCTTCGCGTGGGGTCGACGTGGGCGGGGCAGCGCCAGGCCACGATCGCGCCGTCGCGGATGAGATAGCCGCCGCCCGGCGCCAACGCGAAGGCGTCCGCTTCCCGCTGCTCAGCAAAACCCGCCGCAGCGAGGCGGCGACCCGCCTCAGCGGCTGCATGGAAGGAACTGGGCGAGGCGGTGATGAAGGCTGCCAAGTCGTCGATGTGTGCACGGGCGTCCATGCCTTCCATCCTGCCCCACCAGGGGACAATGGACCGGGGCGTCGCGGCAACCCGGAGCATTCCCGCGGGGGACGCCCCAACTGTCGGAGCCTCCTGGCACGATCACAGACATGGACAACGTCGGCATTCTCCTGGTGGCCCTCCTGATCGGCGTCGCCCTCGGGGCGGGGTGCGCGTGGCTGGTGCTGCGCCGCGCCCCGGGCTCCCCCAGCGAGGTCGCCAGTGAGCGGATGCGTGCGGCCGAGCAGACGGCCCGCGCCGATGCCGAACGCGCCCGTGCCGACATTGCCGCCGCCGAGGTACGCGTCAGTCAGGCCGTGGCACAGATGCAAGAGGCACGAACCGAAACAGAGCGCGCTCATCGCGCCGTGGCCGAAGCGCGGGCTGAGGCGTCCCGAGCCCAAGCGGCGGCAGCGGCGCAACAGGCCGATGCGGCGGCGTGGGAGGCGAAGGTCGTCGCCGCGAATGCGGCACGAGACGTCGCCACAGCCCGTGCCACCGAGATCGCTGCCGACCGGGACGCCCTGGTCAAAGAGTTCACCGTGCTATCGGGTCGGGCCCTCGAAGATCAGGGCCGCAAGGCTGATGCGAGCGCCGAGCAGCGCCTCAAGGCCACCGAGCAACTCATGACCCCCATCAAGGAGAGCCTGGCTGCGTTCAACACGCGCCTCTCCGAGGTGGAGAAGGCCCGCGTCCAGATGTCGACGGAGTTGGCCGGCCAGGTCCGTGCCGTGCAGTTCACCGGCGAGCAGTTGCGTCGCGAAACCAACGCGCTCGCGACGGCGCTGCGTAAGCCGCAGGTGCGGGGCGCCTGGGGCGAACTCCAACTCAAGCGGGTCGCAGAGATGGCGGGCATGCTCGAATACTGCGACTTCGTCCAGCAGGAGACCTCCGCCACCAGCGAAGACCGCGTGATCCGACCAGACCTCAAGGTGACCCTCAGCGAGGGCAAGTTCATCTACGTGGACTCGAAGGTTCCGTTGTCCGCCTTCCTTGATGCGCAAGAGACCGACAACGACGCCGAACGAGACCGCCTGCTGGGGCTGTTCGCCAAGAACGTGCGCACCCACGTCGAGCAGTTGTCGTCCAAGAACTACTGGAAGGCCGATCCGGGCACGCCCGAGTTCGTCGTCTTGTTCATCCCCAACGAGGCGCTCGGCTTCGAGGCATTGCGTCTCATCCCCGACCTGCACGAATACGCCAACGCCCGCGACATCATCGTGGCGACCCCGACGACGCTCATCGCGCTCCTGCGAGCCATCGCCTATGGCTGGAAGCAGGCCAAACTGGCGACGGCCGCCGCCGAGGTCTCCCAACTCGGCCGGGAACTGTACGACCGCCTCGGCCGCATGGGGCACAACGTCGACCGGCTCGGTCGAGCCCTTGGCAGCGCGGTCAAGGCGTACAACGCGTCGGTGGGGTCGCTCGAGACCCGCGTCATGGTGACGGCGCGCCGGTTCCGGGATCTCAACGTCACCTCCGCCGACCTGGCGGCCTTAACCACCGTCGAGGAACCGCTGCGGCAGATCGCGGCCCCCGAACTGGTCGAGGACGCCACCGCGGTGCCCTCCGCGGTCGGGCGCACGCGCCGGGGTGAACTCACCCCGGGAGGCCTCCCGGCCGAAGCCGAGACCCTCGGCGGGGGCCCCGCCCCGCAGGCCGGGCACCCCGATGACGCTTTCCCCGAGGCCACCGACCTCCACCGGGGCGAGCCCCCTCTCCTGGATCTCATCGGCGACGCCGACGGCGAGGCCGAACGTGGGCGCGGCACAATGGCCGGGTGAGCCACCTTCCGGTCGGTAGCCGCCGCGAGCCGCTGCCCGTCACCGCTGCCGACGTCGACACCGCGAGCCGCCGCCTCGCCGGGGTCATCTCCGAGACCCCACTTCAGTACAACGAACGCCTCTCCGAGGCGACCGGTGCGCAGGTCTGGTTGAAACGCGAAGACCTCCAGCCGGTGCGGTCCTACAAGATCCGGGGCGCCTACAACCTCATCGCCCAACTCACCGACGACGAACGTGCGGCAGGCGTCATCGCCGCGTCGGCGGGCAACCACGGTCAAGGGGTAGCGATGGCCTGCGCCGCCCTCGGTATCCGCGGCCGAATCTTCGTCCCCTCCACGACACCGCGCCAAAAGCGCGATCGGATGCGCCACTTCGGCAAGGAGTTCATCGAGCTTGTCGTGGTGGGAGACGCCTACGACGAGGCGTCCGCCGCAGCCAAGCAGGCGGCCGCCGAATCCGGCGCCGTCATCGTCCCCGCCTTCGACGACGCGCGCACCATCGCTGGGCAAGGCACCGTCGCCAAGGAGACCGTCGAACAACTTGGCCGTGAACCCGACCGGATCATCCTGCCCGTGGGTGGCGGCGGTCTCCTTGCGGGGAGCCTCGTCTGGCTGGCTGCACGCTCCCCCAAGACGTCCGTCACCGCCGCGGAACCCACCGGTGCGGCCTGCCTGGCGGCGGCGCTGGACGCCGGGCACCCCACCACCCTGGGCACCATCGACACGTTCGTGGACGGAGCGGCTGTCCGGCGCGCCGGGGATCTCACCTTCGCCATCGCTGCTCAGCACAACCCGCGCCTGCTGTCGGTCCCCGAGGGCGCCATCTGCACCGAGATGCTCGCGCTGTATCAGTCCGACGGGATCATCGCCGAACCTGCCGGGGCGCTGGCCTGCGCGTCGCTGCGGCTGGATCCGCCCCGCCCCGGCGAGGTCGTCGTCGCGGTGGTTTCGGGTGGCAACAATGACGTGTCCCGGTATGCGGAGATCGTCGAACGATCTCTGGTGTACGAGGGTCGCAAGCACTACTTCCTCGTCAGCTTCCCGCAGGAGCCAGGAGCGCTGCGCCGGTTCCTCGACGAGGTCCTTGGCCGCGATGACGACATCACCCACTTCGAATACGTCAAGCGCAGCAACCGCGAAATCGGCCCTGCGCTCGTCGGCATCGAACTCGGGGATCCGACCAGCCTGCCGGGCCTCCTGGAGCGCATCGACCGCAGCCCGATCAAAGCTGAACGCGTCGACCCGTCCAGCCCGTTCTATCGATTCATGCTCTGATGCAGGTCTACGCCCGCCCGTCGTGGCGCCTCACGCGCCAGATCCTCGCCGACCTGTTCGTGGTCGCCTGGGGGATCACGTGGTGGTGGGTGGGGCGCTTCACCGACGGGGTGATCCGTGCGGTGGCCGAGCCGTCACGGCAAGCCGGTCGACTCGCCGACGACCTTCGCACGCAGACGGCGGACGTCGCCAACCAGGCCGCAGGCATTCCGTGGGTGGGGGGCGGCCTGCGCCAGCCCTTCGATGGGATGTCGGGGACGCTCCACGACCTGTCCGCATCCGCGGCGACGCAAGTGGCGGCCATCGAACAGACCGCCACCGTGGCGGGGGCCTTGGCGTTCGTGATCCCTGTGGCCCTCATGATCGTGATCTGGTTGCCGCGTCGCATCGCGTTCGCCCGTCGCGCCGCCGAGGTCACGGCGCTAGCGGGCACCGTGGATGGCACTGATCTGCTCGCCCTACGCGCCCTCGCGACCCAGCCTGTGGGGGCCTTGCGGAGCATCGGCCCGGATCCGGTTGGCGCGTGGCGAACCGGAGAACCCGCCGCCCTAGCCGCACTAGCCGACCTCGAACTGGCCCGCGCGGGCGTCCGCTCCCGCTCCCTTCCCTCACGGCCACGGGACGCCACCGGCGCCGGAGGCAACCCGACGGCTCGTTGAGGTAGCGCCCGCATCTCGTCGGGGTGGACTGCACCGTCGACGACTTTTCGCGGAGACTCCCCGGCCATCACACCCGGGCGAGAGCCTCCGCAATCGTCAGATCGCCCGCGTTGAACGGGATCGTCTTCCCGATCGTGCTCGGGTCAGCCAGCACAGCGGCCACCACGGACGCGACGTCCGCTCGGCTCACGGACCCGGCGGCGGGGGCGTCGGGGTCGATGCGTCCGGTGGCGGGTTCCAGCGTCAGGGCGCTCGGCGCGACGATCGTCCAGGCCAGATCGCTGGCGCGCAGGTAGGCGTCGGCTGCCGCCTTGGCCTCCGCGTAGGGGAAGAAGGGGCTTTCCGCGGGCACGTCATGATTCAGGCTCGCACCGAAGTACGACACCATGACGTAGCGGCGCACCCCGGCCGCGATGGCCGCATCGATCGACCGGATCGCCGCGTCCTTATCCACGGCATACGTCCGCATCGGATCCCCACCTCCGGCACCAGCCGACCACACCACCGCGTCATGCTGAGAGACCAAGGACGTCAGATCCTCGGTGCCGCATTGTTCGACATCGCATACCAGGGGCGTGGCCCCCGCAGTGCGCACCGCGTCCGCTTGTTCGCTAAAGCGAATCACCGAATCAACATGGTCTCCACGCTCGGCGAGGAGCGGGGTCAACAACAGCGCCACTTTGCCGTGGCCACCGATGAGAAGGACGTCCATCCGTCGAATCTAGCGCCGCGCACTGCCTATGTCAGCGGCTGTCCGGATTCACCCGTGCGTGGACTTGCCAAGAACTCCGCCCCCGATGCAACAGTGAGCCGCACGCCACCGTGCGGCGCCTCACGAGACCCGCTCTCCGGCCAGCACCCGGCGGGCCACATCGGCTTGGGTCGGGCTGCACTCGCGCCCATAGCCCGAGATCCAGCGCCCCGATGTGTTCCAGGATTCCCCCGACCGCGACACCCCCATCTGATCGGCGATGCAGTCAGCAAAGTGTTCGCCGGGCTTGTCCGTTCCGCCCCAGTACTTCTCCGAGACCTCCCCCAGCCCACCATTCAACGCGCCCGTCTGCGGGTCTGGCGGATAGACGCGGAACTGCACCACATGCCCGCATTCGTGGGAGTTGATGGACCGCACCAACGAGAATTCCGGATCCGGCAGGTCTTTACGCCCGAAATTGATAGCGATGCTGGAGGTCGCCGTCTTCACGCCATCGACCGTGGAGAACACGGCACTGTGTGACGCGTTGTACTGACCTGCCCGGTCAGGGGACGCGCTGACGTCGTAGCGCACATCGGGGCAAAAAGCCGCCACCTGACTTTGCAGCACCGCCGCATACTCCTGGTCGGTGTAGGAGTCCAGCGTTGCCCCCACTGTCGTCTTGTCGACCTGCTTCACATCGCCCAGATCAACCCAACCGCTGACGCCGCAGTAGTCGACGCGGACCCGGCCGCCTTCCACGGCCGCGTCGCGGGCCCCGAGCACATACTGACGCGGGATCACGACCGCCTGCGGGCCGGAGGATGAGTCTGCGTAGAACCGGGTCGGGCCGGACGTCTTGTACCAGGAGGTGGCCTGACGGGTGACGTCAGCTATCGCGTCATCGCTGACGAGCGTCAGCGCCGCCCGGGTTGGCGTGAGAGCCCCGGAGGTGGGCGCGGCACCTGAGGGCCGGGATGCGGGCGTCGACGACGTCGGGGAGCCGCCCGCTGCACCCGTGGGGCTCGGTTGTGGTGCGGGGCGCTGCCGGGCGGCCTGGCTGCCTCGCGACGGCGAACCTGAAGCGGGTGTCGGCGCGGCAGGGACGCCCGAGCGCGGTGATGCGGGGGTTTCAGACGCCCCCGTTTCTGCCTCGCGCGGTGCGGGCCTCACCGGGGCGGACGGGGCCTGCGGGGGTGTTGCGGGGGTGTCTGGCCGGGGCGCCGACGAGGCAGGAACGCTTCGGTTCGCGGTCGGTTCAGGTTCCGCTTCCGACGGCAGCGGGGTGCTGGTGGGCGCGTCGTCCACGTCGGGGGTGAAGGGGGTTGCGGAGACGGTCGGCCCCGTCAGCGTAGGGATGGGCGCCGGGGTTGCCCGATCGACGAGCGGCGATCGCGGAACCGCCGGGGTGCAGGCGCTGAGGGTCAGCGCAACCGCCGCGACGGCAATCGCGCTGAGGCGTCTGCGGCCGTGAGGGCGCGCGGGTACTGGCACAAGGGGGTGGGCGTGCATGGATGCGAGGCTAACACGGCGGGGCCGACGCGCTTGTGGCGCGTGCCACGCGGCAGTTCCACGCCCCTAGCAGGTTCAGAGTTGTCGGGTGTAGCGCCAGGCGTAGGTGACGTACTCCTCGGTCAGCGTCTCGGAACCGTGCTCCTCCAGCAGCGCCCGCCAACGGCGGAGCCGTTCAGCACGCTCGTCGGCGGAGGCCACGAGGAAAGGAGAATGCGTCATATACAAGGCGAGATACTCCTCGGCGGACACCTCCCGCTGCCAGGTGCTCGACCATTCCTCCCGCGGGCCAAAGAGTGAGGGGGATACCTCCGCGGCTCCTTGCGCCGCATCGACCCCGCGGGCGCCGGACTGCACCGCGTCGAAGCGCCGCTGCCACTCGTTGGCGAGCAAGCGCTGGTTCCAGATCATGGCAAGACGCCCGCCGGGGCGCAGCACCCGGGCGGCCTCCTGCGCGGCGGCGATCGGATCCAGCCAATGCCAGGCCTGCGCGACGAGGACCGCATCAGCGGACTCGTCGGGCTGCCCTGAGAGCTCCGCGGCAGCGACCACCCGGGGCACGTCGGGGTGACGCGTCGCCAGTTCCGCGAGCATGGACGCCGACGGATCCACAGCGATCACCCGCAATCCCCGCGCTACCAGGGAGTCGGTCAGCAGCCCCGTCCCAGCCCCCCATTCGTGCACGTCACGCGCTCGCGCAGGAAGCATCCAATCAAGCGCGTCATCCGGGTAGGTCGGACGCAACCGGTGATAGTCCGAACCCGTATTGAGGAAGGCTGCCGCCCGCTGACCTCGCTCCTGGCTGCCCATACCCTTCAGGCTACGACCGTGCCGGTAGCCGTGAGGAGGCGCGGCGCCCACGCATCCACAGTGCCCTCACAAACGAACCAGCACCCCACGCAAGACGCCGTTCTCAGCGACATGGAGAACGTTTTCCTCGCGGGGATCAGGCCGCCCTCGATAGCGACCGTCCAGAAATCACGACTTTTCGGTTCCGCAGCCACCCCGCACAGACTTACGATGAGCCGCATGAAGCCCCTTGTCCTGCGAAGCGCGCTCGTCGCTTCGATCGGCGGCCTCGTTTTCGGATTTGACACCGCCGTCATCTCCGGGACGACCGACCAGCTGAAAAGCTATTTCCTTCTCGATGACGCCCTTCTTGGCTGGACGGTCGGGATGGCCCTGCTGGGGACCATCCTCGGCGCCCTCACTGCGGGCAAACCCGCCGACCGTTTTGGCCGCAAACCCCTTCTGTTCACTATCGGGATCTTGTACCTGATCGGCGCCCTTGGCTCAGCCTTCGCCCACGACATTCTCACCTTGCAGATCGCCCGATTCCTCGGCGGGATCGGGGTCGGCGCCGCTTCGGTGTGCGCTCCGATCTACACCGCTGAAATCGCCCCCGCCAAGGTCCGCGGGCGCCTCGTGGGCCTGGTCCAGTTCAACATCGTCTTGGGCATCCTGTTGGCCTACCTCTCCAACACGATCATCCGGGCGGTCGTCCACGACACCACGACCGATTGGCGGTGGATGTTCGGCATCATGGCCGTGCCCGCCCTCCTCTTCCTGGCCTTGCTGTTCACCGTGCCGGAAACACCTCGGTGGTTGATGGCGCACGGACGGGAGGCCGACGGACGCGCGGTGATCGCCCGCCTCACGACCACCCCCGAGGAGGCTCAAGCCCAGATCCAGGAGATCGACGCCTCACTGTCGGCCTCCGGCGAGTCGGCGAAGGTTCCCTTCTTTACCCGAGGGCACGCGAAGGTCATCTTGTTGGCCTTCACCATCGCCATGTTCAATCAAATGTCCGGCATCAACGCCATCTTGTATTACGCCCCCGTGGTGATGGAGAAGGCGGGCGCCTCGACCGATGCCGCCTTCCAGATGAGCGTCGCTGTCGGGTTCATGAACCTGGTGGCCACGATGGTGGCCCTGACGGTGATCGACAAGATCGGACGCCGGACCCTCATGATCTACGGATCGGTGGGCTACATCGTCAGCTTGGGCTTCCTCTCAGGCTTGATGTTCTTTTATGAAAAGGCCCGTGGCGGGGCCTTCGACGGCACATCCAGCGTTCTGGTGCTGGTGGGGTTGCTCGTGTTCATCGCCGCGCACGCCTTCGGTCAAGGGTCGGTGATTTGGGTTTTCATCTCCGAGATCTTCCCCAACCGGATCCGGGGGCGCGGTCAATCGCTGGGGTCGATGACGCACTGGGTCTTCGCCTGGTTGACGTCGACCTTCTTTCCGCCGGTTATCGGTTCGTTGGGCGGTGGGGTGGCTTTCGCCGTGTTCGGCGTGTTCATGATCGGCCAGTTGATCTGGGTACTGAAGGTGATGCCGGAAACGCGCGGCGTCCCCTTGGAGGAGATGGAGGCGACCCTGGGGCTCTCCCACACCCAGGACGCCTGACGTGTGACGACGCCGTCGCGTCCCCCATCGGGGAGGGCGCGACGGCGTCGGGTCGGTTGCGCACCGGTCAGGCGACGGGCTGGCGCTGGGCCCACTCCGTCAGCTCGATCCGAGGCCCGGTGAAGAAGGGGGTCTCCTCACGGACGTGCAGGCGCGCCTCGACGGCCCGCTGGGCGCGCATGGCGTCCACCAGGCGGGTCAACTCGTCGGCCTCGAAGGCCAGCAGCCATTCGTAGTCGCCCAGCGCGAACGCCGAGGTGGTGGAGCCCAGCACGTCGGGGTACTCGCGGGCCGCCATCCCGTGCGTGCGCAGCATGTGCGAGCGCTTGACCGGATCCATGTAGTACCACTCGTAGCTGCGGACGAACGGGTACACCGTCACCCACGGGCGCGGTGCGATCCCGGAGAAGCATGCGGGCGTGTGGGCGTTGTTGAACTCTGCGCCCCGGTGGACGCCGACCGACGACCACACCGGGTCGAGGTGGCCGCCCAGTTCGGAGTTCCGCAGCGCATGGTAGGCCGCCTGGAGCGCCTCGGGGGTTTCGGCGATGGTCCACATCATCAGGTCGGCGTCGGCGCGGAACCCGCTCACGTCGTACCACCCACGCAGGGTGACCCCGGTGTCGGTGACGGCGCGGACGGCGGCGTTCACCTGGTCGTCGCGGCTGGCCGGATCGGCGGGGAGCGGGGCGACGGTCGAGAAGACGCTGTACATCAAGTAGTGGTTGCTGGCGTTGACGTCTTCGGGCGACACGTAGGTGTCGCGCGGGTCACCGCTGAACGGGGCGCCGGCAACCTTCGCGGACGGTTGCGTCATGGGATTCTCCTTCGTTGAGGTGCGTCAGGACTCTGTCGCCGACTCGGTGCCACAGGCCGCCGGCTTGGCGTCCCCGGGTCGACCCGAGAGGCAGCAGTTCGCGCCGCAGGTGCGGCGCCCGCCGACCTCGCCGGGGCGCAGGTCGGCGATCTTGTCGGCCAGCATCGCGATGAAGGCGGGATGAGTACCCGCCGTCGCCGCGCGCACATACGACAGTCCCTGTTCGGCGGCTGTCTGCGAGGCCTGAGTATCGAGGTCGTACACCACTTCCATGTGGTCGTTGATGAACCCAAACGGCACGGTGACCACCGAGGAGATTCCCTGCTCGGCAAGTTCCTCAAGGCGGTCGTTCACGTCGGGTTCCAGCCACGGAATGTGCGGGGCACCCGAGCGGCTGCAGTAGGCGATCTCCCAGCGGTCATCGTCGAGCCCCGCCTGGGCGGCGATGGCGGCGGCGACGCGCGCGTGCTGGGCCGAGTAGGTGTTGTCCCCGCCCGGGCCCGAGGCCGCGTCCATCGCAAGCGGAATGGAGTGGGTGACGAAGATGACGCGGGGCGTCCCTTCGGCGCGCGCCAGCGCGTCACGCAGCGCGTCAACGTTGGCGGCGATGAAGCCGTCGGTCTCGGCGAATGCTCCGACCTTGTCGATCTGCAGTTCGACGCCTGTCGCGTCCAGTGCCGCGGCGATGTCCTCGCGGTATTGGCGGCACCCCGAGTAGGACGCATACCCGGCGGTCGCCAGCGCGAGGACGCGGCGCGCGCCGGACGCGGCGAGGTCGGTGAAGGTGTCGGAAAGGAAGGGCGTCCAGTTACGGTTGCCGATCACGATCGGCACGTCGATGCCCCGCTCGCGCAGGGCGGCGCCGAGGGCGTCCATCAACTCTGCATTGCGCTCGTTGATCGGCGACGCTCCGCCGAAGAGGTCGTAGTGCTTGGAGACTTCGAGGAGACGCTCATCGGGGATCCCTCGCCCGCGGGTCGCGTTGCGCATGAACGGCAAGACGTCCTCGGGAACCCGGGGGCCTCCGTAGGAGACCACACAGATCGCGTCGTAGTCGAAACTCACATTGCCTCCAGGCGGGGTCGGGCCCCCAGATCGGAAAGCCGCAGGCCGGTGATCGGACAGGTATCGCATTCGAGCGTATCCGGCGGCACGAGAACGTCGATATCGCCCTCGCTCGCCGCAGCTACCTCGTCGTTCCCCAGGACGGACCGCAGTTGCGGCTCGATCCCCCACAGCTCTGAGAGCGCGGTGAGGTATTCGTCGGCGCGTCCTTCCTGGGCGGCCTTGCGCGCGCGCACGCTGGGCACGTGCACCAGCCGGGCGGCCAGACGGCGCAGCGCGTGCGCGGCCTCCTCGCCGGTGACCGGGCGGCCCTGCGGGAGCCGGTCGATTTCGTCCGACACCATCGCGTTGACGGTGTCGCGCAAGGCAACGACGGCGGGGTCCATTTCGCGTCCCTTCAGGCGGGTCACCAGGTCACGCACACCCTCGTCGACGAGCGTGCGCGCTCGCCCCACCTCGTGCCGGGAAGCGTCAGGGGTGTGGCGTTGGATGGTCGGCAGATCGATGAGGTGGACGCCAGGCAGGGAGCCCGCCTCGGGCGCGACGTCACGCGAAATGGCCAGGTCGAGGATCGCCAGCGGGGCCTCGCGGTCGGCGGTGGCGTGGGCGAGCAGGTCAAGGGTGAGGATCGGACGCCCCAGCCCGCGGCAGGTCAGGACGACGTCGGCCTCGGCGACGGCCTCCTCCAGGCTTCGCTCGGCGACGTGGGTGCCCGGGTGGGAGGCGACGAAGGAGGCCGCACGCCCTGAGGAGGAGAACACGGCGACGTCGTGCGCGCCGCGCCCGCTCAGCGCGGCGACGACAGCGCCCGCATAGGCGCCGGTGCCGACGAGGAGAACGTGGGTCGCCGACCAGTCGCGCGGGATCATGTCCAGCCCCACGGCGACGACCGAGCGCCCCGTGGTGGCCAGTTGTGTCAGGTGGGCGACCTTGCGGGAGGTCCGCAGCGCCTGCTCGATGGTTTCGGTAAGCAGCCCGTTGGCGGTGCCGTCGCGATGCGCGGCCTTCAGGGCGCGGCGCAACTGACCGGCGATCTCCCGCTCCCCGACGACCATCGAGTCCAGGCCTGCACCGACATCGAACAGGTGGTGCAGAGCGTCACCGTTGGTCAGCACTGTGAGGGGAACATCGTGGGCCTGCGGGAGGCCCGCAGCCACGGCACGGCGCACCCGATCGAGGATCTGAGGGGCGGACGCGTCGGCGTCCACGTAAACCTCGACGCGGTTGCACGTGGCCAACACCACGGCACCGCGAACGGCGGCGTCGTCCACGAGACGCGTCGCGAGCCCCGGCACCGCCGGACTGACCGCTTCGACGGCCGCCAGCCCGTGTTCGGCGTGATGAACGGAGATCAGATGCAACGACATGACTCACTCATTGAACCACCCTTAACTGCCCAAACCGAACCGGACGGCGCTGTACCGGGTCCCGGCGATCTCTCCGCGCACGGAACCGACTGAGGGTGCCCTCACTATGATCGAGATTGTGACTCCCCTTGTTCCTCCGCTGCTGCGCGCGCTGCGCGGCGATCGTCCTGACACGTACCCGGTGTGGTTCATGCGCCAGGCGGGCCGCTCACTGCCCGAATACCGGGAGGCCCGTCGCGGGACGGGAATGATCGAGTCCTGTCTCATCCCTGAACTGGCCGCCGAGATCACGCTGCAACCCGTGCGCCGCCATCGCGTCGATGCGGGCATTTTCTTCTCCGACATCATGGTGCCGCTGGCCTTGGCGGGGGTTGGCGTCGAGATTGCGTCGGGGGTCGGCCCCGTCATCGATGAGCCTGTCCGGACTGCCGCCGACGTCCGCAGGCTGACGGCGCTGGAGCCGGGCGACGCGAGCGCCATCACCGAAGCCGTCCGCCTCGTCGTCGCCGAGTTGGCGTCGACGCCGTCCGGCAACGCCACCTGGACGCCCCTGATCGGCTTCGCGGGCGCCCCGTTCACGTTGGCCGCCTATCTGGTGGAGGGGCGTCCCAGCCGCGATCACCTCGCCGCCCGCGCCATGATGCACGCCGATCCGCAGGCGTGGGCTGCGCTGATGCGCTGGTGTGCCGACATCTCGGGAGCGTTCCTCACCACCCAGGTCGACGCCGGCGCTTCCGCAGTGCAGTTGTTCGACTCGTGGGCGGGATCGCTGTCGCGCGCCGACTACGTCACCCATGTGGCGCCCTGGTCGCGCCGCGCCCTGGAGCAGGTCGCCGGACGCGTCCCGCGCCTGCATTTCGGTACCGGCACCGGTCACCTCCTCGAAGAGTTGGCTGTCGGCGCGGACGCCGTCGGCATCGACTACCGCACGCCCCTCGACGAGGCTGCTGCCCGCCTGCCCGGCGTCCCGCTGCAAGGCAACATCGACCCGGCTCTGCTGGCCGCAGGCTGGGCGCCGCTGGAGGCCCACACGCTGGACGTCCTCGCCCGCGGCAAAGCCGCCCCCGCACACGTGGTCAACCTCGGCCACGGCGTTCCACCCGACACCGATCCCGGCGTCCTGACAGCCCTGGTGGAGAGGATCCACGCGGCATGACGCAACGCGATGCCATCGTCATCGGTGGCGGCATCGGCGGCCTGCAGGCCGCCTACACCTTCAGCAAGGCTGGGCTCGCTCCGCTGCTGCTGGAATCCCGCGGCACCACCGGCGGTCTCGTCTTCGGGGCGCCGGTCGGTGGCGTCTGGGTCGACTTGGGTGCCGAATCGTTCGCGAAGCGCTCCCGTGAGGTGGCGGCCCTGTGCGCCGAACTTGGGCTGGAGACCGTCGACCCGGCGGGCGGCTCGTGGGTGTGGTCGCATCGCCTCCGCCCAGGCTCCCCCGAGGGCGCCGAGCCCGGCCACGCGATCCGGATCCCGCACGGCGTCTTGGGCATTCCCACCGATCTGGACGATCCGATCGTTGCCGAGGTGCTGTCCCCCGAGGGGCTGGCGCGTGCTCGCGAGGACCTCACGATGGGTGCCGGTCCCGGCGCGGACGCCGCGGACCTGGCTTCGCTCGTGGAGGTGCGTCTGGGCCGCGAGGTGCTCGACCGCCTGGTGGATCCGATCGCAGGCGGCGTCCATTCGGCTCACCCGTCCCGGCTCGCCGTCGATGTGGTCTCCCCCGGCCTGCGCGAGGCCTTGGCCCAGGAGGGTTCCCTCGTGCGCGCCGCCGCCGCCGTGCGGGCCAGCGCCCCTCACGGGGCTGTCGTCTCCTCAGCGTCGGGCGGCATGTTCACGCTGCCGCGCGCGCTGGCCCACCGCATCGAAGGCAACGGCGGTACCGTCGCGACTCGGCGCGTCGTCACCGGCATCGTCCGCGACGGGCAGACCTGGAGCGTGACCCACTACGAGGCGGGCCGGGCCCCGAATCCGGCCGACCCGCCCATCCCCGTCGGGGAACCCCAGATCGACACCACCACGCGCCTCGTCGTCGCCCTCGACGGACGCGCGGCCTTGACCCTGTTGGGCTCGGTGGAATCCCTCTCCGTGTCCGACTGGGAGTTGCCGCGTGGGGCGGACCTCGCGCAGGTGTGCCTCGTCCTGGCTGATGACCGGCTGGACGCAGGCCCGCGCGGTTCCGGGCTCCTGGTGACCCCGCTGGATGAGGGCGCCCCCCGCCGCGCGCGGGCCAAGGCGCTGACGCATTATTCGATCAAGTGGCCCCGGGTCGTCGCGGGCACGGGGCTGCACGTGCTGCGCGTCAGCTACGGCCGCGCGGGCGTGCCGACGCCGGAGCCCACGATGGCCGACGCGCTGGCCGACGCGTCCGTGCTGCTCGGGCTCGAACTGGATCCTTCCAGCGTGGCGGGCCACGCCGTCATCCATTTCCCCAACTCCCTGCCGCCGCAAACTCCCGAACACCGCGTCCGGGTCGCCGAGGTGACACGGCGTCTGGCCGAGGAGCCGGGCCTGGCCATCACCGGGGCCTGGTTCGCCGGGACGGGGCTCGCCGCCGTCATTCCGCATGCCACCCGCGTCGCTGAGGAGCTCGCCCGATGAAACTGACCCTGGGCACGCGTGGCTCCGAACTCGCCCGGACACAGTCGGGGCTGGTCGCCGAGGCGTTACGCGCCGCCGGGCACGAGGTCGACCTGGTGACGATCCGCTCCGAAGGCGACGTCACCGCAGGGTCGTTGCTGGATGTGGGGGGCCTGGGCGTCTTCGCCGCCACGCTGCGCGTCGCCCTTTTTGAGGGACGCGTCGACCTGGTGGTCCATTCCCTTAAGGATCTGCCGACGGCTCCCGTCCCCGGGCTGACGATCGGGGCTGTTCCGCCCCGCGCTGAACCGGCGGATGTGCTGTGTGCCCGCGACGGGCTGACGCTGGCCACCCTGCCTGCGGGCGCGTTGGTCGGCACCGGTTCACCGCGTCGAGCGGCTCAGGTGCGCGCCGCCCGCCCCGACGTGAGCGTCGTCGAGATCAGGGGCAATGTCGGGACGCGGCTCGCGCGCGCCCTGGGCCCCGACGCCGACCTGGACGCCGTCGTGCTGGCGGCCGCCGGGTTGGATCGTCTCGGGCGCCTGGACGCCGCCACTGAAGCGTTGCCGCTGCTGCCCGCGCCCGGACAAGGCGCCTTGGCGATCGAATGCCGCGCCGACGACGCGCCTTTGCTGGCCGAACTGGCGCGGTTGGACTCGCGCGCCACCCGCGCGGCCGTCACGGCCGAACGCGCGGTCCTGGCTGCCTTGGGGGCGGGCTGCGCTGCACCCATCGGGACGTCCGCGCGCCTGATCGGCCACACCTTGACCCTCACCGCAGCCGTGTTCAGCCCCGACGGGGCCGCGACGGTGCGTGCCGAGAAGGCGACCATCGTCCCTCATTCGCTCCCCGAGACCATGTTGGCTGCGGAGTCACTCGGGTTCACCGTCGCGCAGGACTTACTCGCGGGTGGTGCCGCGCACATCACGCCGCTGGGCGCTTCTCGGCCCAGCGAACTGGCGGACTTTCACCATGATCGGGTGCTGTGGGCGCCGGGCACCCACCCGGCGCTGATCGGTCGCCGCGTCCTTCTGCCCCGCCGCGACGGGGCTCTCGCCGATGCCCTGCGCGCCGCGGGCGCCGACGTGGACGCGGTTGCTGTGACGCGCACCGAAACGTTGCCTTTCTCACTGCCTGGCCCCGCCGACTGGGTCATCTTGACCTCCCCCATCGCGGTCGAGGTCCTCGCGTCCGCCGACGTCGAGTTGTCGATGCTCGGCGACCAGATCGCGGCCGTCGGCCCCGCTACGGCCCGGGCCATCGAAGAACTCGACGCGCACGCGGACGTCGTGCCGTCGGGGCGCAGCGACGCTGAGGCGCTCGTCGCCGCCCTCATCGACGCCGAACCGGAGGGCGCCACCGCGTTGATCCCGGGCTCGGCGTTGTCGCGGCCAACCCTCGCCGACGGGTTGACTGCCGCCGGGTGGGACGTCGAACGCCTCGACACCTACACCACGGTGCCCCTCAAGGAGGCCCCGGGGGCGCGGCCCTGGTCGGATTACGACGCCGTCGTCCTCACCTCCGGGTCGATCGCGTCCGCCACGTCGTCCGTGCTGGGGCGTCCACCCGCGGGCGTCGCCGTCATCGCGTTCGGCCAGCCCACCGCCTCAGCCGCGACCCGTGACGGCTGGCAGGTCGACGCCATCGCCGCGACCCAGGACGCCCCGGGTGTCATCGACGCCCTCACTCGCTGTCTCGATCAGGAGAACTCATGAATCCCGTCATCCGGCCCCGCCGTCTCCGCACCACTGCGGCGATGCGTGCCCTCGTCCGTGAGGTCCGCGTGGCGCCCAGCCAACTCGTCTTGCCGGTCTTCATCCGCGACGGCATCAGCGAACCTGTGGCCATCGCGTCGCTGCCCGGCGTCGTCCAGCACACCCCCGAGTCGTTGCGCCGCGAAGCCGTCAAGGTCGTGGAGGCAGGGCTGGGCGGCATCATGCTCTTCGGCGTCCCCACCGACGCCGACAAGGACGCGCTCGGTTCGGCGGGTGCAGACCCGGAAGGCATCCTCAACCGGGGGTTGCGGGCCGTGCGCGACGAGGTGGGTGACGCCACCGTCATCATGGCCGACACCTGCCTGGACGAGTTCACCGACCACGGCCACTGCGGCGTCCTGGACAAGGCCGGACGCGTGGACAATGACGCAACGCTGGACGCCTATGTGCGGCTGGCCGTCGCCCAAGCCGACGCGGGCGCCCACGTCGTCGCGCCCTCGGGGATGATGGACGGCCAGGTCGCCGCTCTTCGGGCCGGACTCGACGATGCTGGGCACACCGATGTGGCGATCTTGGCCTACTCCGCGAAGTACGCCTCGGCCTTCTACGGCCCCTTCCGCGAGGCCGTCGGGTCGTCCCTGGAGGGGAACCGCCGCGCCTACCAGCAGGATCCCGCCAACCGGCGCGAAGGGCTGCGCGAAACGTTCCTGGACCTCGCCGAGGGCGCCGACATGGTGATGGTGAAGCCAGCGATGGCCTACCTCGACGTGCTGGCCGACGTCGCTGCCGCCTCGGATGTCCCCGTGGCTGCCTATCAGGTCTCCGGCGAGTACGCGATGATCCACGCTGCAGCGCAGCGGGGCTGGTTGGATCTGGACGCGACGATGGCCGAAGCCGTGACGAGCATCGTGCGAGCTGGCGCCGACATCGTGCTCACCTACGCCGCCTTGGACCTCGCCGCACGTCGGTGACCACCACCCGGCCTCCCCTTGGGCAGGCACGCGCCACGGGGAGCCTCAGGGACGCGTGCCACAATGCGCGAAGAGTCGGTCGGCGTCCTGCGTCGCCCCACCGCGCCGCTGAGGCGCACCCACCACGAACTGCCGAAAGGACATCATGCCCGGCCACATGTCGATGGAAGAGGTTTTCGCGCACGCCTGCGAACTGATCCCCGGCGGGGTGAACTCCCCGGTGCGTGCGTTTGGTTCGGTCGGCGGGACGCCGGTGTTCCTGCAGTCGGCGAAGGGGCCCCACGTCGTCGATATCGAAGGGCGCCGGTATGTCGATCTGGTGTGTTCGTGGGGTCCGGCGCTGCTGGGTCACGCGCACCCCGAGGTTGTGGCCGCCGTGCAGGAGGCCGCCACGCGCGGTCTGAGTTTCGGGGCGCCCACGACGGCTGAGGTCGAGTTGGCCGAGTTGATCCGGGCTCGGGTCCCGGCAGCGGAGAAGGTGCGCTTCGTCTCGACGGGCACCGAGGCGACGATGACGGCGCTGCGCATCGCCCGCGGGGCGACCGGGCGCGATGTCATCGTGAAGTTTGCTGGCTGCTACCACGGACACTCCGACGCGCTGCTGGCCGAGGCCGGGTCCGGCGTCGCGACCGCGGGGCTGCCCGGTTCCGCCGGGGTGACGGCCGCGTCCGCCGCCGACACCATCGTGCTCCCCTACAACGACGTGCCCGCCTTGGAGGCCGTTTTCGCTGAGCGTGGCTCCGACATCGCGTGCGTGATCACCGAGGCGGCCCCCGCAAACATGGGCATCGTGACGCCCGAGCCCGGTTTCAACGAGGCGATCCGAGCGATCACGTCGGCCCACGGCGCGCTGATGATCCTCGATGAGGTGCTCACCGGCTTCCGCGTCGGGCCGTCCGGGTGGTGGGGTTGGGAGGCCGGGATCGACCACCCGACGTACACCCCCGACTTGTTCGCCTTCGGGAAGGTCGTCGGCGGCGGGATGCCGTTGGCGGGGTTGGGCGGTTCGGCCGCGCTGATGGATCTGCTGGCTCCCGTGGGCCCGGTGTACCAGGCAGGCACCCTGTCGGGGAACCCGCTCGCCACCGCCGCAGGGATCACGACGCTGCGCCTGGCCGACGCGTCCGTGTACGCGCACGTGGACGCGGCCTCCCTCACGGTGCAGTCCGCGCTCGCGGACGCCTTGACCACGGCCGGGGTTCCGCATCGCATTCAGACGGCGGGCAGTTTGTTCAGCGTGTTCTTCGGCGAGGATGCGGCCGCTCACGGCGTTCACACCTACGCCCAGGCGAAGGCCGCGGACACGTTCCGCTACCCCGCGTTCTTCCACGCGATGCTGGACGCGGGCGTGGCCCTGCCGCCGAGCGTGTTCGAGGCATGGTTCCTGTCCGCCGCCCACGACGACGAGGCGTTGAACCGGATCGCCGAAGCGCTGCCCGTCGCGGCGCGCGCGGCCGCCGCCGCACGCCCCTGACCGGCATGGATCGCCGCGAGCTGTGGGCGACGCGGTTGGCGTTGCAGCAACTCGTCGGCGATCCTGCCGAGGATCCCGTCAGCGCGGTGGCGTCGTCGCTGGCCGTTCAGAGCCAAGACGTCCCGTTGGCCCACGACTCCCTGGCGCAACGCACCGGCGGTACCGCCGCGCAGGCAGCGGACGCCTTGAATGCGGGGCACATCATCCGCACTCACGTGTTGCGGCCCACGTGGCACCACGTCGCCGCCGCTGATGCTCGGTGGCTCCTGGCCTTAACCTCACCGAAAGTGCTGTCCGGGATGCGCGCGCGTCATCGCCAGTTGGGGCTGGATGAACCGGGCACGCTCGCCGCAGAACTCGATGTGCTGTTGGCTGAGGTGGCTGCAGGGCCGCGTACCCGCGCCGATCTGGGCGTCGTGTTCGCACGGCGCTGGGAACGCCAGGACGCCTTGTTCTGGCAGCAGCTGTCCCACCTGTGCATGATCGCCGAGCTGGAGGCGCTGATCTGCTCGGGCCCGGTCGATCCGGCCGGGCTGAACGGCCACACCTACGCGCTCGCTGACGCCCGCCTGCCCGCGACGCCGCAGCGTTCACCTGAGGAGGCGACCACCGAGTTGGTGGCGCGCTTCTTCGCGTCGCACGGTCCGGTCGCACTCCGTGACCTGCAGCGCTGGACGCGCTTGACGCTGGGCGAGATCCGGGGTGCGATCGCGGCGCTGGGGCCTCGACTCGACAGCGTCAAGGTCGCCGATCAGACGCTGTGGTTCGGCGCCGACACGATGGCGGCGCGCGGGCCCGGTTCGGCGGGGTTCGCCGCGGCTCGTCGTCGCGCCGAGGGCGCCTGGCTGCTGTCCACCTTCGACGAGGCATCCTTGACGCATACGACTCTGCCGCTGCCCCTTGTGCCCGGTGGGGTGGCGAGCGCCGCGAAGTACGGGGAGTCGGGTGGCGGCCCGATGGTCTGGGATCTTCACGTGGCCGGGGCCTGGAAGCGCACCCTGGTCAAGGGGCGCTTCACGGTCCGGCTGATCGCCGCAGGCCCGTTGCCGGATGCAGCGAAGGCCGCACTGGTCGACCAGGCTCAAGCGCTGGCCTACCGCGCAGGGTTCGCCGACGCCGACATGGTGATCGGCTAGCCACCACCGTCGTGTGTGAGGGGCGAACGACAACGAGCGGGCGCGGTGCGTGCGTGCTCGGTCACCGATAGAGTGGATCAACCACCGCCCCGTCACACCCCGAAGGAGGGTTTCTGTGACCACGTTCCTCGTCCTCGGCGGAACGGGCATCGCGCTGGTGGTGTTGTCCTTGATTCTCGGCGACGTCCTGGAAGGCGTCCTGCATCTGGACGCGCTGGACAACGACCTGTTCTCGGTGTCGACCTTGGCCGCTTTCGTCGGCTCGTTCGGCTTCGGCGGGGCCATCGGTCTGGCGCTCAGCGATAACCTGCCCCTCGCTCTGGTCGTCGGTATCGTCATCGGCCTCCTGGCTGCGGCGGGCGCCTGGCGGCTGACGCGCGCGCTACGCCGAGACGACGCCACAAGCTTTTCGGCCACCTCACTGATCGGTCACACCGCCAGCGTGATCACGGCGATTCCGTCCGACGGCTACGGCGAGGTTCGGCTCAATGTCGGGGGCCACGTCCGCAAGTACGCGGCCCGCTGTGCGCGTCCCGTGGCCGCCGGTGAAGCCGTCTGGGTCTCCGCCGTGGTGTCGCCTACGGCCGTCGCGGTGACCCCCCTTGATTCTCAGACCCCCGGGCTCACGCCCACCGCGTCAACCTGAAAGGACACTCATGCCCTTCCCACCTCTCCTGGTCGGGATCACCGGCCTGATCATCTTGGTCTTGGTGATTGGCCTGCTGATCGCCAGCCGTTACAAGGTCGCCAAGCCGAATGAGGCGTTCATCCTTACCGGACGCAAGGGTAAGGAGGTGCGCAACCCCGAGACCGGCCTCGTGTCGACGGACTTGTCGGGACAGAAGGTGGTCATGGGCGGCGGCATCTTCGTCGTCCCGTTCATTCAGCGTCTGCACGTGCTCGACCTGAGTTCGCGTCGCATCATGGTCACGATCCGCAACGCCGTCTCAGGCCAGGGCATCAAGCTCAACGTGGACGGCGTGGCCATCGTCAAGGTCGGCGGAAACGAAGATTCGATCCGGGCGGCCGCCCAGCGCTTCTTGTCCCAGCAGGACGAGATCGAGACGTTCACCCAGGAGACGCTGGCGGGCTCCTTGCGTTCCATCGTCGGTTCGCTGACCGTCGAGCAGATCATTCGGGACCGGGCGGCGTTCGCCCAGCGCGTCACCGACGAGTCGGAGGCTTCCCTCACCGGCCAGGGCCTGGTGCTGGACACCTTCCAGATCCAAGACATCACCGACGACGGCACCTACCTCTCCGACCTGGGGCGTCCCGAGTCGGCGAAGGTCGGGCGTCTGGCTGCGGTCGCCGAGGCCGAGGCACGCCGGGAGGCCGAGCAGGCCCAGATCGCCGCCGAGCAGGAGATTGCGATCTCGCAGCGGGCGCTGGTGTTGAAGCAGGCCGAGATCCAGTCTGAGACGGACGCGGCCCGCGCCCAGGCTGCCGCGGCTGGGCCGCTGGCCCAGGCCGACCGCGACCAGGCCATCTTGCAGGAGCAAGAGAAGGTGGCCGTCGCTCAGGCAGCGCTGAAGGAACGTCAGCTCGACACGGAGGTGCGGCGTCCGGCGGATGCGGAGCGCTACCGCGTGGAGACCGCCGCGCAGGCCCAGCGCAACGCGGCGATCTTCGAGGCGGACGCGGAAAAGGCCGCCTCCATCGCGAACGCCGAAGCCGAGGCCGAGAAGGCGCGTCTGACCGGTGTGGGCGAGAAGTCCCGGCGTTCCGCGCTGGCCGAAGCCGAAGCCGTGGAGGGCGCCAAGCGAGGCGAGGCCGAGAAGGCTCGTCGTATCGCCGAGGCCGAGGCGGTGCGGGCTGAGGGCGAGGCGAAGGCGGCCGCAGTGTCGGCTGTCGGACAGGCTGAGGCCGAGGCGATGAACAAGCGCGCGGAGGCGTTCAAGAACTACAACGACGCCGCCGTGTTGCAGATGCTCGTGGAGATCCTGCCCCAGATGGCGGAGAAGGTCGCGGCGCCGATGGGCAGCATCGACAAGCTGACGGTGGTTTCCACCGATGGCGCTGGCCAGTTGCCCAAGCAGGTCACCGACACGCTCACGCAGACGTTGCAGATGGTGTCGGACACGACCGGGTTCGATCTGCAGGCGCTCCTCAAGCGGGTAGGCAACCAGGGCGGCGGCTCCGCGCCCACCCTGTCTGGCACCGTCGAGTAACCCTTCGACGTGTCATCGACGCCGACCGGAGCCTCGCGCTCGGGTCGGCGTCGGCGCGTAAACTCCCAGAAACCGCTTCGCCGTCGTGAGGATCCCCCATGAGTTCCACCAGCACGCATCGTCGGCGCTTCAAGCAAGCCACCTCGCAGGTGAAGAAGCTCCGCGGCTGGGTGGGCAGCGACGCCAGCGTCGGAGAGTCCCTCGTGGACGCGCTGAATGAGGTGACCGCGCTCCGGCTCCTGGATCACTCCTACGCCGACGCCGCAGCTGACGCCCAGGACGCGCTGACCCGCGCCAACGCGCTGGTCGCCGAGCATGGCGCGGTCGGTCCATTCACTCCGGCCGATGATGCCGTCCGCTTCGTGACGGCCACCGCACAACTGGCGCGGTTGCAAGCCGGGCTGGGGCAACCGGGCGCCGCCGCAGCAACCGCGGGGGCCGCCCAGGCCTGGATGGGCCTGCTTCCCCATCTGGATGTGGCCCCCTATCTGGCTCCGCGCACCGCCTCCTGGCTGCTGCAGGCCCGGGCCGTTGGCGCACTCACTGCCGGGGACGTCGCCGCGGCGAACGCCTTCGCGGACGCGGCGGTGGTGCGTGCCCGTGAGGGTGGACTCGTGGGGCGCGACGCCCAGGTGCTCGTGGACGCCGCACTCCTGGCCTCCCGAGCGCGCACGGTAGCGGGCCTGCCTCAGGATGCGGCGCTGCTGGCCCGCGAGGCCATGACAGCGGCGTCCAGCGCGCTGCGTCAGGCAGAGCCCGTCCAGCAGGCGTCCCTCACCGGCATCGAGGTGGAGAGCCTTGTCGCGGCGGGTGACGCCGCGGCGTCCGCGTGGGGCGCGCAGGGGCGCTGGGATGAGGCGTCTGCCGCGAGGCGAGCGGTGCTGGCCCAGATCGAGGGGGCCACCACAGCCCCGTCCGCACAGGCGTGGGCGTACCGGGTTCGCGCTGATGTTGCCCGCGATCTCGCCCAGGCTGGGGACACCGCGGGGGCTCGCGCGGCTGCTGAGCAGGCCGCTCAGGGTGTGAGCCGCTTGGCCGCGCTAGGCCTGCCCGCTGAGGAACTCCTGCCTGTGCAGTTCGCCGCGACGACCGCGCTGGCGGAGGCGTTGCTCCGCGACGGTGAAGCAGCCGACGCCGTGGCGGCACTCCAGGCTGTCGTGGAGCGTGATGCGTCCTTGCGCCATCCGGCGTGGGCCACCGCATGGCGTGCCCTCGCCGCGATCACGCTGGCCCAGGCGCAGCGACTCGCCGGGGATCCCGCCGCGCCGCAGACGCAGGCCTGGGCTGAGGACGTGGCCGCGCACGTGCCCTCCCCCCTCCCCGTCCCACCGGGTGTTCCCCTCACCTCCCGGCTCGTGGCCGCGGCCCGTGGCGTCCCGCTGCCCGGCGTCGGCCCGGCACCGTCCTGGTCGGTGCTCGACGATGACACGGCACTCAGCGCGAGCACGCGCGCACCCCGGCCCCTGGGCGACGCTGTGGCGCCGGTCGCCGCAGCCCCCGACCTGCATGATGAGCCAGACGCGGTCGCTGCCGCACCAGAGGCAGCCCCTGCCCCGGTGCCCTCCGCACCGACCATCGAGGCCCCCCAGCCTGACCCATCCGGGCTCACCGAGGACGCGGGCGCAGCGAGCGACCCGCAGGCAGCCTGGCGTACTGCGACGCAGTCGCTGGAGGCAGCAAGGGTTCGCAACGATCGACGTGACGTGTTGCAGGCCTCTCAGGCGGTGGTGGATGCGCTGCGTCCGCTCGCCGAAGCCGAGGCGACCCGCTGGACGCCCACCCTCATCGAGGCGCTGGAGAATCTGGGCGACGCGACGTTTAAGGCGGGCGATTGGTGGGGTTCCCGGGCGCCCAAGCGCGAGGCGAAGGCCCTGGCCAAATCACTCCCCCGCTAGGCGTCCCGCACACGCTAGGCGTCCCGCATGCACGTCAGGTGTGAGGGGCCACACTAGGGCCCGACGCCACCGCGTCAGCGTCCGGTGCGCTGCTTAAGGTCTTTGCGGAGTTCAGGCGGAAGGGCGAACGTCAGGTTCTCCTCGGTGAGGCGCTCCTCGACGGCTGCCGGGAACCCATGCGTCTGCAAATGATCCAAGACGCCCTGCACCAGCGCGTCCGGCACTGAGGCCCCCGACGTGACCCCGACCCGCTCGACGCCCTCGAGCCACGCCGGATCGATTTCGCCTGCGTTGTCGACCCGGTGGGCAGCCTTGGCGCCCGATTCGAGGGCAACCTCCACCAGGCGCACCGAGTTCGAGGAGTTCTTGGAGCCCACGACGATGACCAGATCGGCGTTGCTGGCGATCTGCTTGACCGCCGACTGCCGGTTCTGCGTCGCGTAGCAGATGTCGTCGCTGGGCGGATCGATCAGCAGGGGGAACTTCTCACGCAGCTTGCTGACCGTCTCCCACGTCTCGTCCACGCTGAGCGTCGTTTGCGACAGCCAGGCGACGCGTGAGGGATCCTCCACCTCGACACCCGCGACATCGTCGGGATGTTCGACGAGGATCGTCTGT
>RRZU010103700.1_pt1 | contig 26100 bp, 18 predicted proteins | sample 2165561 | NCBI WGS metagenome assembly RRZU01 (sample SAMN10456909, study PRJNA506462) | wastewater metagenome | isolation source: wastewater sludge | place: USA: Moscow, Idaho | reverse complement strand
TAATAGTAAACTGGGTTTACATTTTTGAAATCCAGCGGGCCATCTGGCCAATTATTTAGATAATTATTTGTTTTTAGTACAGTATCCCCTATTGAATTTAGTATTAGAACTTCTGTGTTTTTTGCATTGATATACTCTAGTGGTATTTGCCAAGTGTCATTAATACCATCACCATTTGGGCTAATCATGTTAGGAATATTGACAACATCTTGAAAACCAAATTTACTATCATCTAGCGTTACTGTAAATAAATGTTCTTTTGTAGCAACACATCCAGTTGTCTGAGTTATGGCTACTTTATAGCTTCCTGCTGTTTGTACGAGATACGTAGCTGCTGTTGCATTGGCAATAAGAACGCCATCTAAATACCATTTGTAAGTAGGATTTGTAGCAGTTGTTTTGGTAGTAACTGTTAAGGTTTGATCCGTTAAAATTGTATTTGAAGCAGGCACATTGATGCTACTAACAAATGATTCTATTTGTTTCAAGTTTATTGAGGCATTAGTACTACAACTTCCATTGTTTACAGCCACACTAAAGACTCCAAATTCATTAGTATTATAGGTTTGATTAGTTGCGCCGGCAATGACGACATTGTTTTTTGACCATTGATAACTAACCCCAGAATTTGCACTCAAAATAGTTGGCCCTTCACTAGGGCAATACGGATTACCAAGGCTTGAAGTTATAGTTGCTATTGATGCAACAGTCGATTCTGTTACAGTTACACGGTTTGAGTAAGAATAAGAGGTACACGTTCCATAATTAGTTTCAACATAGTAGGTACCAGGCCTATTTACAGCAAGTGTTGGTCCAGCTGAAACAAAATCGGAAGTTGTTGGGCTTGTTTCTTTAAACCATTTATAAGTTAGTGATGCATATTTTAATGGTGAATCGTTTAATCCAGTACCCGGATTATCAATTGTCAACACATAAGAACCTCCTAAACAATATGTGGCGGTAGAAACAAAGTTATTTATTGAAAAAGGGGTGTCTTGTAGTTTGTAATAGGCTGCAAAAGCATTAGACTCAGGGCTCGTCAATGCAGGTGAGGTGCTCCTAACCCTTAGTTTAAATTTTTCTCCTGCAATTGTTGTTGGCACCGAAAATGAAATCATTTTAGGAGATGTTGTCACAGCTCCAGCAGCAGACGTATAAACAGCCAGCGGAGTTCCGGAGAAACTTCCTGAAGCGTCTGACATTTCTATTATAAATTGATTTGTTGCCGTAAAACTAGATTCTGGCGAAAATTTAAATGTTACTTCAAAGTTATTAAATGAAGCGTTAGCACAAATTTGTGTAAATGGAAAAGTAGGTTTTTCAATAGTAATTTGCGCACTCCCTTGTACTACAGCTAAGAGTAAAAATGCGATAAATAAAATATTTTTAATTCTCTTTCTTTTCATATTCGTATGGTCTTATTTAAACATCAAAAATATAGTGTCGAACTTTAAAATTTATAAATAACTCTATTTGATATAACTAAAATTTATTTTAACTACTGTTCAAAGTACGCTACTTAAACATTCGATGAGCTAGTTTAAACTACTGAATACTAAACCCTTACGCTTAATCTCATTAGTTGTTATTAGATGCTGTTATTTTCCCCAACCGTAATCTAAAATCCGGTCTTTTCTCATTAGAAAAATCCACAAATGTCTCTAAATTATCACTTTGCGAATATACATTAAAAAATACACTGTTCCCATACCAATTCTCTAAATCTTCATTATTTGGATTGTTCTTAGTAAAAATATTTCCGTTACAAAGATTGAAATACATCTCTTGAAATTTAATCTTATTCAAGTTTTTTGCAGTGATTTCAATTTTATCATCCAATAGCACCGCAGGATTAAATCCGGAAATAACCCCTCTTCTAAAGTCCAAAGACGCATTTTCTCCCACAAAAACAGCTTCTTTAATCAAGCCTTTTTCAATATCTTGATTTAATTTATCGCTATCATTTACAAAGGTTAAATTTGTTGCGATAACTGATGTGTGTTTTTTAGAGAAATCTACTTGAGACTTCGTGTCATACGAAATTACACTTAAACACTTAGACCCTAAACTACTTGAAACATACGAGTTACGAATTGCTAAAGAATTATCTATTTTACTTTGGGTACCATAATTAAAACTATAGTCAATACAATTGGTTTTAAAAGAAACTAATTTATTTAAATTAACTTCTCCTCCATAAATTTCAAAAGCATTTCCTAAAGAATAACTCACCATAATATTATCCAGAATTGTTTTATTACCCACACCGGCTAATAATAACGCATTAAAATTACCAAAACTCTTTACTTTTTTTCCGGCAAATTCAATTCTTACATATCGAAATATGCCCGAATTGCTATTTGAATTATCCCCACCATAAGTGGACAAATAATTATCTAATTCAAAATTTACCGAAGAAACATTTCCAAATTTATTTGTAGGAGCATCACCTAATAGTATGATTCCGCCCCAATCTCCCGCTTTTTTCATAGCTTTATTTGACGTAAAAACAATAGGGTCGGTTTCTAAACCATCTGCGATTATAGTGGCTCCTTTTGTTATTATTAAGGTAGCACTCGAACCGGTATCGGCTAGAATTACCGTTCCAGGTTCAATCGTTAGAACGGCTTTATTAGACACATATACATTCCCTTGTAAAAGATACACATTTTTCTTATATAATCTAGTGTTTTCAGTAATATTTCCTGCCAAAATTTGATTGGCTTCGCCATAATCTTTTTTATTGGGTTTAAATTCCGTCCAGTTGTTCAACCAACTAGTCGATCCTTTAATTCCTTTTTCTTGTTGCGCATTTACACTACAAACTCCTAATAAGAAGAGTAATAAAAATTGGCTAAAGTTCTTCATTGGATTAAAATATTAATTACTGTTTGCAAAACTCTTAAAGGAGTTTACTGAAAAGATTAGACTAGAAATCCAATCTTTTAAAATCATATTCACTTCAAATCATCAAAAAACTACAGGCTTTCTAGTTCATGTAATGCTTTCAAGGTGTTTTCATAAAACAAAATGGAGGCTATGAGTGAATTCGTATCCGAATAAGGCGTTATTTTTCGTTGAAATTCATCTGTTTTTTCAATAAAATCTGAAATAGCTTTGGATTGTTCCTCCATTACTTTTCTGTTTTTAGAATCATTCGGAATTCCTAAATCAGTAATAGTAACACCTGGATTTGTAGTTAGAGCAATATATGGAAGCATTTTTACCAGAACATTGATCCGTTCGATGTATAAATCTAAAAGCTCCCCTTTTTGCATTGCTTGCAACTCCGTTTGACTATGATAGGATTTGATTTCTGCTTTAGCGCTAATAATGCTTTTTGCCACATTTTTGTTCTGGGCCATAACACCACTTGATGCCAACATGAGGCAAATACTATAAAAAATAATTTTCCCTTTCATAATGTGAATTTATGATTAATTTAATGTTCAAAAGTAACCAATAAAAATTGATTACTTTGTTTATAACCGTTATTCTTGATTTAAAAATAATACAAAAACAAAAATTTCGGATACATCCGAAAAAAAATCCTGCTCCATATATTCCTCCAACCTATTGATAAACTACGTTTTAAATGTTGTACTTTTATTTATTTCTAAAATATCACATTAATGAGTAGTATTTTAACTATTTTATAATTAAACACAAACCATAATCAGTATAAAATTAAAGCTATAGATATCAATTAATTTATGACTTTTTCTACGATTTCAACATTTAATCTCTTAATTTTTTAATGGTACTGAATTTCAATAAAAAATATTATTTTTTGAGAATAATTCTTTATCATTTTGTTCAGAAACATTTTGTTTTATACCCTCATTTGACCTCCCTTACGAAAAACAAAACACCTTGATTCTATTTTTAACCGTCTTTACGATTGCTTTGTTTTTTCAAAATCTGTATCAATCTGATGAGACAATATTGCTTTCTTGATTAACTCCTAAGATCCAAATATCTTTATTGTACGTCCCATTCATTTTATTTTGACACAAACTAGAAGCTTCTTTAAAAGATTTATTTTTACTTACATAAACATATTTAAACTTGTTTTTTGGGTTGATAAATGCGTAAGTATCTACCCCTTTATTTTTCAACTTTGCGACTAAATTTGAAGCATTAGCATGAATTCTAAAAACTCCTACTACTAAATAATACTCTTTATTGTGTATTGAAATACTTTTTGACGAATTACTTAGTGGCTTAGAAATCAACTTTTTATCGTTTGTTATATTAAAATTAGCTTTAGCTAGTGTATTGTTTTCATCTTTTATGACTGATTTAGTACTAACTATTGGCGCTTTATCTAATGATCCATTTTCGACTACCGCGCTATTAGCTTGTTTTTTCAATCCAAATATCCAGGTGTTTTTACTGTATTGACCATTTAATTTATTGGCATATAGTCTTGAAGTTTCTTTATACGAATCTGTTTTACTGATATAAACATATCTATACTTGTTTTTAGGATTCGTCACATAATACGCATCTACACCCTGTGCTTTTAATTTTGCAATTAAACTCGTTGCATTTGAATGCACTTTAAACACACCTGCTACTAAATAATATTCTTTATCAACCGAAGTGCTCTTTATTTTTCCAATGTCTGAATCATTCCTAACTAACCTTTTATTGTCTTTACTCTCACTTTTTGCATTGTCAGTAGAAGCAATCAAACTTATAGGAGTTTCTTTCTGAATCGGTTTTACCGGCTTTACTGCTGCTATTTTTGCACTAGCTGTTGCTATTTCGGAAGCATTTTTTTTAATTGTTTTTGCTAAAAGTTCCATTGGTTCAACTATTTCTTCAGGATTGACAATAGCAGGCGGAAGCACTTCAACATTAAAAGCATTGAAGAAAACAAAATAACGATCACCATAGGATTTGAATTTAATCGTCGCTCCTGTAGTGCCGTTTGGAATAATAGTGTTATTAGGATTTTGAATCGTCATTATAAAAGAATCGTATCCTAAAGTATTCACACTGTTTGGAATCCTTTCCGTAAAGTATTTGTCATCGATGGAGATTGAACTGTTAAAAACATTTTTTTTCTGTCTCAGCGCATCTGATATATTAGAAAATTCTTTTCCAAACTCTGATTTAAAATAAATTTGATCTCCCAAAAGACTTAAATCACCCTCTAAGGCTGCGCAGGCAATTTTTGCATTTATAGTTCCACTAGGAAGTGTTTGAAATCCAGAAAAATCAATGTCAACTGCTGTTTTTGTAACCCCAGCAAACCCATCATACGTAGTGATAAATTTCCCAGTCATATTGACATCTTCATAAACAAATAAAATTGTCCATCCAGCAGAAACACCACCACTGATTGTGCCAACTGTTGATTTAATATTGGCAACCGTATAAGTACCTATAGGCGAATTTGATTTTTTTACTAATTCAGTTATATCAGCATACATGGCGTAAGGAGCACTTTCTTTAAAACTAGGTTTTTCATACCCATCAAAAATTAATTTTCCTTGAATATCAGTATACAAATCTTCATTAGGTAGTTTAATTTTAATTTTATCAAAAGCTTCTCTAGTGGCGTCAACGGCTGTAAAAACATTTGTTCTAGCGTTTTTTGAACTATTGGCCGTATAAGTGGCAGACCAATATAAACCCGCATAAACTATTCTTTTTTCTTTGGGAGTATCTAAAATCAAGGTTGCACTACTAGAAGAGAAAGTGGTTTTATCATCATCAATATCAATATACTGCATATCAAATTGATCATTTAACTTAGCCTTATCATCGATCTTATCATAAGGAGAGTTAGGACTACTGAAAAAATCTTTTCTATTAACAATGTTATTAGCAATCATTGTCATGTCTCCTTTTACATACATTTGACGGCGTACAGCAAAAGGTACGGCAACTTGACTGAACATTTCAATCGAGATAAAAAGTAAAAGGCAAAATAGGTAGTATTTCTTATTCATTCACAGACAAATTAATTTACCATTAGTAATCAACAACTTATTAAAACTTATTAACATTTTTCAAAAGTAATACTTGTTTTTTAAACAGCAAAATAAAACTGTTGATAAGTTTGGTAAAAATGTAGGAATTTTAAATTTGTCTAACTAAAATACTATTCACCAAAGGGATTCCTGATACTGTTTGAGAATATAAATATCCAAATTCAATACTTTCAGCATCACATACTTAATCCAAAAAGCTCCGAATAAGAGCGCAGGTTGCAAAAACTTGACTTCAATTGGGTGAGAAGAAATAGTGGTTTGTTAATAAGTGTTCTCAACTAACGGTGTATGTTTCAAAAAACGGCTACTATAACCCATGAATGAGAAATAGCAAATAAAGGGCTTACACTAAAGGAAGAAAACACAATTTAAACAACTACAATATAACTATAAATAATTCATTTTAAACTAATTAGTAATAATAGTTATAAGCTTAAGTTTAAGTTCTTTTTTATAAAGTAAGAAGGAACAAAACCTATGAATGCGCTTTCAATGGACGCAGAAACTATAGAGTTATTTCAATAAAATTTCCGTTTGTTTAAAAATTCATTCAAAATCACCAAAAGTTATCTTTAAGACAAGTAAACAAAACGAGGAGGGTTTAACTAAAATTTATTTTACAAAAGCTTTCATGACTTTCATGACTTATATGTTAAATTCAAATCGCCTCGAACAATTTTCCAGGTAAAGGTCGAATCACGCCTTTCAATTCCATATTCAACAACATTCCAGAGATTTTGTAAATAGGAAAATCACAGCGCAAAGCAATAATATCCATCAATTCTTTTCCGGTTTTTAGGAGATAATCATACACTTTTTGCTCGTCATCATCTAAGCTTACAAACAATTGTTTCTGTACGGGTTTGGATTCCTTTTCAATATCCCAGTTCAAAATATAAACCAAGTCGGCGGCACTCGTCAACACATTTGCTTTCTGGGTTTTTATTAGATTGTTGCATCCTTGGCTGTACTTATCCGTAACACGACCGGGAACAGCAAAAACATCACGGTTGTAATCATTGGCCATATTGGCCGTAATCAATGAACCGCCTCTATCCGCTGATTCAATTACGATGGTCGCTTCAGACATTCCTGCTACAATGCGGTTTCTTCGAACAAAATTTTCTTTATCGGGATTGGACGAACTCCAAAACTCGGTCATGAAACCACCATTCTGTTCTATTATGGCCACATATTTTTTATGGGTTTTTGGGTAAATTTGGTTCAAACCATGCGCCACTACACCAATCGTTTGTAAATTATGCTCCATCGCCAGTTGATGTGCAACAATATCAACACCATAAGCAAAACCACTAACGATAATTGGATCTAGCGGAGCTAAATCTTCAATTAATTTCCTGCAAAATTCCGTTCCGTACGAGGTTATTTGTCTCGTTCCTACAATGCTGATTATTTTCCTGTTTTTTAAATTAATAGTACCCGAAGAAAATAATAAAAGTGGCCCGTCAATACAATGTTTCAACCGTTCTGGGTATTCTTCGTCCTGAAAATAAACTACGTTAATTTCATTTGCTTTTATAAACTCGAGTTCCTGATTTGCTTTTTCAAAAACAGATTTGTCCTTTAAATTTTTTAGCAAAACAGTTCCTACTCCATCAATTCCAGCAAGTTGCGATGCTTTTGAATTAAAAACGGCTTCGGCACTACCGAGATGCGTAAGCAATTTCTTTGCCATTATGTCGCCCACTCCTTCGATTCTTTGCAATGCCAATAAATAAAATAAATCCTGCTCTTTCATGCTAATTATTTGAGTGTGAAATGTATAAATTTTTATGCGAATTGTTAATAAAAATTGTGAATAAAATTTTGATAACTATTTTGGTTGTATAACTTTGTAAGTATGAAAATTGAACTATACATCGCACAGCTTTTATACCGTTATCAATGTGTAACCGTTCCAGGACTCGGAGCTTTCTTAACCGAAATTCAATCGGCTCAAGTAAATGAAAGCTTAAATTTCTTTTCTCCTCCTAAAAAGAGGATTGCTTTCAATGCTAATCTAAAGAATAATGATGGTTTACTAGCCAATCATATCGCTTTAGCAGAAAAAACTTCTTATGAATATGCCGTAAGTGCCATTCAATACGAAGTTTTTAACTGGAAAAAAGCATTGGAAGAAAACGAAGTGCTTCCGCTCAAGAATATAGGAGATCTTCGTTTGAATGCAGATAAAAATATCGTTTTTACTCCTTACGATCAAACCAATTATTTGGTAAGTTCATTTGGATTGGCTCCTTTTCTTTCGCCGCTTGTAAAAAGAGAAATCTTCGAGAAAGAAATAGAAGCTATAGAAGAAAAAGCCACCATAACAATGGTTCCTGAGGAATATAGAACAGCTAATCCGTATTTAAAATATGCTGCCATTTTTATATTAGGATTGGGTATGGCTGGAACTGTTGGTTATACCATGTATGAAAACCAAATCGCTACTCAAACAATACTTGTTGAAACTGCTGTTCAAAAACAGGTTCAAAATAAAATTCAGGAAGCTACTTTCTTCATCGAAAGCCCCGTTCCTGCTGTTACACTTTCCGTAAAATCTGATAAGGAAATAAAAATGCCGTATCATATTATGGCTGGAGTGTATAGTAAGGAAAGAAATGCTGATAAAACGTTGCGCATCCTAAAGCGTTTGGGATATGATGCCAAACGAATTGCCCCTAATAGAAAAGGATATTTTCCAGTTATTTATGGTAGCTATTCGACATTTGCCGAAGCAGAAAAAGCAAAAAAGGAAATCAATAAAATACACAATCCTGAAGCTTGGATACTGATTCAAACTTTATAAAAACTAAAAGCCCTATTCTCTCACGAATAGGGCTTTTAGTTTTTAATATATTTTAAATTTAATTCAAACTCGCTTTGTACATTCTGGCCTCGTTCCACGTGAATTTTTCACTATTTTTCTCCATTAAGGCATTGAGTGATTCCTCTTTGTAACCGTTAAAAGCTGCTGCTAAAGTCTGAATTTTATCCTCAGGCAAAACTTCAGAAATCGAAACCGCTTTCGTTTGTATGAGTTGAACAAAATGCGCGTAAATTGTTTGCTTGGTCAGCACTCTAATTGTAGCAATATCGGCAATTGATTTCTTTTCTACCCACAATTCATAGGTTTGTTGAACCGTTGATTTTTTAGGCGCTGCTGTTTTAGATTTTTTAGAAGTGTAGCGTTCTACGTCTTTTTCATCATCAATCAACGTGATGTTTAATTCCTTAAATTGATTTTGAATGGCTTCCGTTTTGCGACTGATGTATTTTTTTATTTCTGAAGAGGTCAATTTCTCTTTTGAAATGGTTTCGCCAGCCACAACGGTTTCTATCAATAATTTAGCTTTCATTAATCGCAGCACCGCTTTGGTTTGCAATTCTTCTAACACGATTAATTCTTCATAAAAGGCTTTTACTTTTTTGATGCGCTTCACTTCCTGCAGTTTCCAAAGGATTTCAAAAACCAAGTCGTCCATTGGTTTGAAAAAGTAACTGAAAGCGGCCTGGATGCGTTCCGCAACATGATTCAAATCAACCGTTTCTGGATAAAAAAGTTTATTCAATTGCGAAATGAATTTTTTGGATGGATCCAAAAGCTGTTCGATGACATCCGTTTGTTTTTTAGCCCAAAGCGCATGTTTCGATTTTTCAGAGATTTCAGATTTTTCGTTGTAACTAAATTTATGATTGCGCCATTCCTGAGCCAAATCACTCCAATCAAAGGTGTTTATCAGATAGTTGTGGATGAAATTTTTAGTTTCAAAATGCAAGGCATTCTCCAAAAAAGAATCCGAAGCTTTGTTCAACGAATAATCCATCACATCCTGATCATTTGAAATACCATTCATTCGCAACGGAGAAAGCAAAATAAGCCCTTCTAAAGAGCGTAAACGGGATAACGCTACATAGGCTTGCCCAGGAAGAAAAACTTGCGAAACATCAAGCGCAGCTTTGTCAAATGTTAATCCTTGACTCTTATGCACCGTAATCGCCCATGCTAATTTGATGGGATAATGCACAAAAGATCCCAAAACTTCTTCTTCAATTTCTTTGGTGGTTTCGTCTACTTTGTAGCGAATGTTTTGCCATTCGTATTTTTCAACTTCTATCGTCTTATTTTCTTCCGGAAAATGAACTAGGATTTCTTGACTAGAAAGTGATTTGATAACGCCCATTTTTCCGTTGAAATAGTGTTTTTCAAACGACAAATCGTTTTTCACAAACATAATTTGTGCACCCACTTTTAACTGTAGCTGTTCCTCCACGGGAAATATCTTCTCAGGGAAATCTCCGGTAATCTCCGGTTTATACGTCGCCAATTTTCCATCTAGATCTTCTAATGCCTGCGCATTCATCGTGTCGGCTTTGTTGTTGTGCGTGGTTAATGTGATAAAACCTTTATTGGTTTTTAAATCAAAATCAGGTTTGACGTATTGGTTTAAGGTTTGAATGTCTTGCTGGGATATTTCATTGTTTCGCAAATTATTCAAAACCGAAATGAATGTATCATCCGTCTGGCGGAAAATCTTGGATAGTTCGATGTATAAAGGCGGATTTTGCTGTACGACATGGGAATGGAAAAAGAATTTTCCTCTATAGTAGGTTTTCAGTGTGCGCCATTCTTCGTCCCGAATTACCGGTGGCAACTGCAATAAATCACCAATATACAAAACTTGCACGCCTCCAAAAGAAATATTTTTCTTACGAATAGTTTGCATCATATAATCCATAGCATCCAGTAAATCAGCACGAAGCATACTGACTTCATCAATAATCAACAATTCCATATTTCGAATCACCGATTTCTTTAAACCACTCATTTTGAAATGTCTGCGCAACGTAGCTTTGGTTTCAAACTTAGTATTTTCAGAGAATTGAGGCGATGAATTATCCGGAATAAATCCTCCAAACGGCAACTGAAACATGGAATGTATCGTTACACCACCCGCATTCAAGGCGGCAATTCCCGTTGGCGCCACCACTACCGTATTTTTATGTGTAGTTTGGATAATTTCCCTTAAAAGTGTGGTTTTTCCTGTTCCAGCCTTACCAGTCAAAAAAACAGATCGATGGGTTTGATTGATAAATCGTAAGGTATAAGCAGCGGCTTCTGAAATGGTTTGCATTAGGCGTGTATTTATAAAGCTAAAGTATTGAAAATTAAGAATACTATTCGCATTTTGGAAAACATTTTACGATTATTAATCCAAAGTGTTTGAACCTCGATAGCGGCAGAAATTATCTAAATTGTTAAAGTATTTTTTTTTAGCCACAAAAGAACGACTAAGAGCAGCACTATTGATGGATCAAAAAAATACTTTCAAAATCAGAGATTAAAGCGAAAAGCGGCAAACAAACAGACTTCAGGCAAGATCGTTTCAAAAAAAAAGCCTTCAATCTAATGATAGACGAAGGCCGTTTTTGAATTATTATAAAAAATTATTTTTTGGCAGGTACTTTTTCTTCCGTTTTGGCAGCTGTTTTGTATTTATCGTTCAAAGCTTTGATGATTTCTTTTGTGATATCAAATTTGTCTTCAGCGTATAAAATTGAAGCTGCATCTCCAGTTCCATAGATGTATGCATATCCTTTTTCTTTACCGTAGCTTTTGATGAATTTTTTAACACCGCTTACTAAAGAATCCATTTCTTTTCCGCTTTCTTGCTGGAATTCTTGAGACAATGCTTGTTGTGCATAACTCAATTGTTGCTCTTTCTTTTGCAATTCAGCTCCTTTTTGTTGTGCCCATGCTTGACCGTTCGCTTGTGCTTGAGCTTGAAAACCTGCGGCTTCTTGCTTGAAACGATTAATTTCCGCTTCTAGTTGTCTTCCTTTTTCTTCGGCCTTTGTTTTATATTTTGCTTCAAGGTCTTTGGCCTCTGTATATTCTTTCATTAATTCAGAAGTGTCAATGTAAGCTGTTTTTAATTCCTTAACTTCTGCTGGTTTGTTACAAGCAACAATTGAAATTGATAATGCGATAATTACTAATGCTTTTTTCATTTTGATGAATTTCTAGTTTTGAGTATTGGTGACAAAAATATAAAAAAATAGATAGTATTGACATAAAGTTTAAAAAATGCTACTTTTTTATAATATAAGATTTTATTATTATGATTTTAGAATGTATCATTTATAACTATCAAAACCAACTTGCATATCTTTCGATTAAACGAATTAGTTTAAAAAAGCAATAATTAACCTCAAATTAATTAAAAAACACGCTTAAAAGCGCTTAAAATGATTTTTAGTTGTTTTTTAGGATATAAATGTGTGAAGAATACTCAAAATTCTTCCTGGCTTTCCAATTTGATTGCAATCCAACAAAAAAGGCTTTTATATAATTCATCTTCCCCGTCTTGTATTTTTCCGAAAGTAAGCTCACATAAAAAGAGTCAAATTTCATCGGAAGCACTTGTACCAATTTCATTTCTTCTTTTTCGAAAAGCATTTTGATTGCTGTTTTAGAAAAATGCCAAAAATGGATAGGCACATCATACGCAGCCCAAAACTTTCCATAATGTTTTGCATCGAACGATTTGAAATTTGGAACAGCAATAATTAAAGTTCCATTTGGTTTTAACAATCGTTTCAGTTCTTTAATTTGGTTATTCAAATTAGGAACATGTTCTAAAACATGCCACATCGAAATCACATCAAAAGAGTGATTTTCTAATTCACCAGTTTCTCCAACAAATGAAACACCTTTCTTTTTTGCAATCGCTTTTGCTTTATCGCTTGGCTCTACCCCTATAGTATGCCAACCGTTTTCTTTGGCCACCGATAAAAAATCGCCGGTTCCAGAACCGATGTCCAATATCCTTCCTTTATTAGATTGCAACGAATTGATTAAATTCAATTTATTTTTGAGAGCAATACTTTTTACAATATGATATGCTTTTTTAAATAAAGATCGTTTGCTGTCTGTATGTGAAATATAATCTACGCTTTCGTAGTACTTCCCTAAATTTTCTAAACTAGGTTGCGGAGACGTAACTAGCATGTCCAATTTTTCGTCATGGTATAAATCAAAAATTTCCTGAGAAACAGAATAATCTTTTACCGTCAAAAAAGGAGCTTGGTTTGAAATATTCATTACTTACTAGTGCTTTAATATTTAAATTTTAAACTAAACCCCGAAAAGCACACTGACTGCTTTCAGAGATAATTACTATTATTTTTTACGGTTTCTTCAATTACAGCAGGGCTTTACAAAGTAGTTTCACGTGGAACAAAATGATTTAAGATTAAGAATTAAAGTTTTTTTAGTTTAGATGTAAAAAAAACATGATACTAAAATCTAAAATAAAGACAAAGAATAATCATTCTCAAATCAATAACATGAAATATACTAACAGATATTTAAAATCAAAAATCTGCAATCTAAAATCACTATCTTCCCATATAAATCAACAACACTGACACATCACTTGGCGACACCCCACTTATTCTTGATGCTTGAGAAATGGAGACTGGACGAATCTTGTTTAACTTTTGTTTTGCTTCAATTGACATCGACTTAATTTTATTATAATCAAAATCCTCAGGAATCTTCACATCTTCCAATCGAAGCAGTTTATCAGCATTATTTCTTTCTTTTTCGATATAACCTGAATATTTTACTTGAATTTCGGCTTGCTCCAAAATTTCCTGGTCCAAGTCATTCTCCGCAATATAAGCCGTAACCTTATCAAATTTCATGATATCTGCTAAATCAATTTGTGGACGAGAAAAAACTTTAAACATTTTATCCCCTTGCGAAATCAACGCCGTCCCTTTTGATTCTAAAACAGGATTTGCTTCTGCAACCGAAACACTTGTTTCTTTAAAAAAAGCCACCATTTTTTCAGACTCCTTTAATTTATAATCCATTCTGCGCAAACGCGCTTCTGAAGCCAAACCTATTTCATATGACATGGGAGTCAGTCTAAAATCAGCATTATCCTGACGCAATAAGGTTCTGTATTCTGCACGAGAGGTAAACATTCTGTAAGGCTCTTCGGTTCCCTTTGTAATTAAATCGTCAATCAAAACGCCAATATATGCTTCGTCTCTTTTTAAAATTAACGGCGCTTTTCCATGCACTTTTAAATGCGCATTAATTCCAGCCATCAATCCTTGAGAAGCCGCTTCTTCATATCCTGTTGTACCATTTACTTGCCCAGCGAAATACAATCCTTCAACCAATTTTGTCTCCAAAGTATGTTTCAATTGTGTTGGTGGAAAATAATCATATTCGATAGCATAACCTGGACGAAAGAATTTTACCTTTTCAAATCCTGCAACCGAACTCAACGCTTTGAATTGAACATCCTCTGGAAGTGACGTTGAAAAACCATTTACATATACTTCACAGGTTTTCCATCCTTCTGGCTCTACAAACAATTGATGTCTTTCCTTATCTGCAAAACGATTTATCTTATCTTCAATTGATGGGCAATATCTCGGTCCAAGACTTTTTATCCTGCCGTTAAACATTGGCGAACGATCAAAACCTTCTCTTAAGATATCATGAACTTCAAGAGACGTGTACGTCATGTGACAAGATCGCTGATGAGTCAACGGCGACGTCAAATCAGAATACGAAAACTTATCAGGTTTTGCATCTCCTTTTTCTTCGTTCATTTTCGAATAATCCAAAGAACGACCATCCACTCTAGGAGGCGTTCCTGTTTTCATTCGTCCAGATTCAAAACCAGCCTCAACTAAATCTTCGGTAATTCCGTACGCAGCACTCTCGCCAGCTCTTCCTCCGCCAAATTGTTTTTCTCCAATATGAATCAATCCGTTTAGGAAAGTTCCATTGGTCAACACAACCGCTTTGGAACGAATCTCCACTCCGAGCGAAGTTCGGATTCCTTTCACTTTTCCGTTTTCAATAATCAAACCTTTTACCATTTCTTGATAAAAATCAAGATTTGGAGTTCCTTCCAGCATCATTCTCCACTCCTCAGCAAAACGCATTCGGTCACTTTGAACACGTGGCGACCACATGGCAGGTCCTTTGGATTTGTTCAGCATTTTGAACTGGATAGCAGTACGATCCGAAACAATTCCTGAGTATCCGCCTAGCGCATCAATCTCACGCACAATTTGCCCTTTGGCAATTCCGCCCATCGCAGGGTTGCATGACATTTGCGCAATGTTCTGCAAGCTCATTGTAACCAACAAGGTTTTCGACCCTAGATTTGCAGTAGCAGCGGCAGCCTCAGAACCAGCATGTCCAGCACCCACCACTATCACATCATATTCATTTAGAAACATCTTTTTTTGTGATTTAATCCCTGTTTGGGATTGTAATTTTGTAATCAATCTATTTGTTCCACGTGAAACATTGTAAACTTGTTTTAAAATCTGAATTATATGTTCCACGTGAAACACTTTAATTTTAAAACTATAAATAGCATTATTGTTCCACGTGAAACATAGCTATTTTTTCATCCTCTTTAGAGCGCATCACCAGTTCCTCGGCTTCGCCTTTGTCTTTATAACCACAATAATGTAAAATACCGTGAACCAAAACGCGCTTTAATTCTTCTTTGAATAAAACCTTAAAATCGGTTGCATTGTCTTTTACTCTTTCGATGGAGACAAAAATATCACCATGCAACTCATTACCCATGGAATAATCAAAACTAATAATATCAGTCAACGTATCGTGAGCCAGATACTCCATGTTTATTTTATGTAAATACTCATCGTCGCAAAAGATATAATTTATCTCCCCTTCTTTTTTGTTTTCCGAAGTAATAACGTTTCCTAACCAAGTAGCATACGCTTCTTCGTTCTCTAAATTAAATTCGGTTTCGTAATTGAAATTGATCATTTTTTATTAAAATATTCTTGAACCTTTTGATTAAAATTCGAGCGCAAAGGTAAGGATTGTCTATTTAATATTTCTATGCTATTTAAATATTCTAACAAAGTAGGTGGTAACGCATTAGATTGATTGTTAAACACCTTCCTATTAGTTTCGGATTGACGTTTATTTTCCTCTCCTTGTTGTTGAATAGCCGAGTTTAACTTCAGTAATTCTTGTTTTACATTCAATATCTTTTGAAGTGTTTCGTTCTTAAAACCTTTGTTTAATAATTGTTTTTCAATTTGCTTCATTTGTTCCAAAGCTCCTTGCCCGCTGCCACCCAAACCTTGTTTGTTTAATTCGTTTTGCAACGCTTCGCGCAATTGCTTTTGCTCTTTATAAATTTCCATTATCGCTTGTGCATCCCCTTCTCCGTCTTGACCGGATTCACCAGCTTTGCCTTCTTTACCGTTTTGTCCTTTTGGACCATCACCAGGCTTATCGCCCTTTCTAATACCTTCTTTCATTTTCTCTCCAAGGCCTTCTTGTTTTTTGATAATATCAGGTAACTGCATTTCCTGACCTTGACCTGGTTTTGGTTTCCCAGAACCCATTCCTGACATTTGCATTTGCATATTGCTAAGAATGTCACTCAGGAAATCAGCTAGTTTATTAGCTGCTGCAATAGTGTATTGTTGATGAGACAATCCTTTTGGCACTTGAGCATCACTCAAACTAGCAAGAGCATTATCAACATTGTAAATTACGTTGCCAATTTCTTTGGTAATATTTTCGGCAATTTTCGGACTGCGCAACGACATCGCAAACAAACTGTCATCAATATGCTTGAACTGCTGCTTTAAATCTTGCTGAATTTTTATGTTTTTGTTAAACGAGGGAGAACCCGACTTAAATTTCTTAAATTGATACATCAATTCTTCCTGAGATAAAGAAAATGCTAATAAATTATCAAGTATTTGTCGCAACATCGCAACATCCTCTTGCAACTGTTCTTGCTCACCTCCCGCCAAAGACTTAGTCATTTTCTGCGCCATCTCTTTCATCTTCTTGGAAGCATTTTTTTGATTTGATTGTGCATTTCCTTTGTTATCTTTCTTTAATTCATCAGCAGCTTTCTTTAAATCTTCGTCAATGCTTTTCTCTTTAGAACTGTCTTTTTCTAAATCCAAAGGAGATTTCAATTCTTTGTTCTCCTTTTCTAAATCTTTAAATTCCTCCTTAATCTTATCAAACTCGGAATTAATGTTTTCTTGTTTTTCCAATGTATTATCCTTGTCGCTATTGGATAATTTATCTTGCTTTTCAGAAAGCGTATTCAATTTATCTCCCAATTGTTCTGCTTTCTTTTGCACATAAAAACGCTTCGTTAATTCAACCAACTGTTCTAAATTCTTAATTTGGTTTTTACTGTTTTGTTTAAATTTTTCCAACTTTGTCAATAACTCTTCATTCTGAATTTTATTATTCAATTCTTTGAGTTCTTCTAAAAGCTTTTCGTTTTTTTCCAATTCCTTCTCCGCCCTATCCATTTTTATTTGAAGTTCCTCTTTTAGTTGATCCTTTTTAGCAGATTTGAATTGCTTCAAATTATTGTTCATTTTTTTAGTAAATTCTTTCATTATTTCATCCTGCTTCATTTGTCGTTTGATAAATTCATTAACTTTCTGCTGATCTTTGAAATCCAGATTTTCTTTTTCTTTTCCGGTTTTTTGTAACTTATCGATTTGCGAGATTTGTTTATCTTGGTTTTTTAAAGACTTCTCCAATCCGTTGATGTTGTCATTTTGCTGTTGCAAAATTTGATCTTCTTTCTCTTCATCAGTAGCAACACGATTAGAGAAAACAGCAGACTTTGAACTTTTAAAATTATGGATTGCATCATTATCAAAAACTTCAAAATAATAATCATACGAAGCACCTTGAATCACTGGAAGATTACTTGGAAATGAAAATACGAATTGCTCAAAAGTATTTCTCTTAATCGCAAGTGTTCCACGTTTGGCAGTTTGTGGTTTCTCTCTTTCATAATACACAATCTGTAATTTAGTCAAACCATAATCATCAGAGATTTGACCTAAAACATAGCTGTTAGTCACCTTCAAACTATCCGGTGCATTGCTAACATTAATAGCTGGGAACTGATCTTTGACAATACTTAATTGATAATTTAGCTTATCATAGTTTTTCACGCTACTATTTGAAGTAAAGATTTGATAATCTGTGTTTTGAAATATATTTTTAGATAAAACAAAGGTGTTTTCTGTTTTAGAAAATGAAGCTTGCGAAAATCCATCTATCCACGTTACATTTTCTGTGGCTTGCGTATTCATTTTCCAAGTCACACGCGTTCCTTCAGGAATAACAGCATTTCCTGTTCCTTTAATAATTTCCTGTTTTTTATTTAAATAAGAAGGAAAGTGCAACAGCATTTCAAAATTAGCGATCAAAGGAACGGTTACCACTTTCAATTCATAATCTGGCGATGAAATAGCATTTCCCTCCACGTGGAACAAAACATTCGTAGAAGGCTTCGCTATCTTAAATTCAAACTCTCCTGCTTTAGACGACTCCATAAAATAACTTTCATTATCAATAAAAATCATCGCATTTTCAGGAACCACTTTTCCTTCAGTTTTAATTCGAACGATGAAATCTTTCCCTTGTTCGGTTTGAAGCTTTGAATTTAAAACAACAAATTTGAAAGGCGCCGGTGGCAGAAACGTTGAATTGAAATGCACAACCCTATTCAAACTTTGTGAAATCATATTGCTATTTCCGGACAAGTAAAAGAAAGCAACCAAAAATATAGGAATTAAAGCCAAAGGAAAATACTTTCTATTCCCGCTATAATTGATGGCGTTGCCAAAAGGTATTGGTTGTAACGCATTGGCTTTTTGCTCAATCGAAGCAACTACTAATTCCGATTTGATTTGATGTTCATTGGGATTTGATAATTGCAAAAAGTTCGTCAACTTATCACTCACTTCCGTAAAATGGTTTCCAATAATTGCCGAAGCCTCATTATAATCAATTCCTTTTTGCAGTTTGATTAATTTAAAAAGAGAAAACAAAATAAAACGAAACAACAAATACACTTCTACCCCAACAAAAGTCCAAAATAAAAGCGTTCTTCCCATTGGCTTGAGCCAAAGAAAATATTCGATAAAAAGTGTCAAAAGAAAATACAATAATCCTAAACCGATAAAGAAAATACTTCCCCGTATCAATTCGTTGGTATAAAACTTTCTGATGAAAGCTTCTAATTTTTGATAAATAAATTGTTGCTTTTCCAAAATTTACGCTTTGTTTTTTATAACCAATAAAAGTAATAATTTATATGAATAAAGAAATGTTAAAATAATAAACACATTAATCACAAATTATCTCATTTTCAAATAATCCGTTTGGTAATCGAATTAGTATATTTGCAAAAAATTTACAGCAATGTCTAAACAAGTTCGGGTGCGTTTTGCACCAAGTCCAACTGGGCCTTTACATATTGGAGGCGTTCGTACCGCATTATTTAATTATTTGTTTGCCAAAAAAAATAATGGCGTTTTCTTCTTACGGATTGAAGATACAGATCAAAACCGTTACGTTCCCGGTGCCGAAGAATATATCATGGAAGCACTGCAATGGTTGGGAATTGCTCCGGATGAAACTATTGGAAAAAATGAAAAATTTGGTCCTTACCGTCAAAGCGAAAGAAAACAGTTGTACCAAAACTATGCTGCTGAATTAATTAATTCTGGTAATGCCTATTATGCTTTTGACACAGCAGAAGCTTTGGATGCAGCAAGAAAACTAGAAGAAGAACAAGGAAAAACCTTTATATACAATCACCACAACCGAGAGCACTTAGACACTTCGTTAGTGATTTCAGCAGCTGAAACAGCTCGAAGGATTGCTGCTGGAGATCATTATGTCATCCGTTTTAAAACTCCAGTAAATGAAACATTGCATTTGCACGACATTATTCGTGGTGAAGTAAAATTTGAAACGAATCTTTTAGACGATAAAGTATTGTTCAAAAGTGACGGGATGCCAACCTATCACTTGGCTAATATTGTAGATGATCATTTAATGGAAACTTCGCATGTAATTCGTGGTGAAGAATGGTTACCATCAATGCCCTTACACGTTTTATTATACAGAGCTTTTGGTTGGCAAGCACCGGAATTTGCACATTTACCATTGATTATGAAACCTATTGGAAACGGCAAATTATCCAAGCGTGATGGTGACAAATTAGGATTTCCTGTATTTCCATTGGATTGGAAAACTCCAGAAGGCATTTCATCGGGTTACAGAGAAAAAGGATTTTTTCCAGAAGCGGTAATCAACTTCTTAGCATTATTAGGTTGGAACGACGGAACTGATAAGGAACTATTCACTTTAGATGAATTAGTTGCAGCATTCGACTTGAACAGAGTGCATAAAGCTGGAGCAAAATTTGATCCTGAGAAAAACAAATGGTTCAACCACCAGTATTTAATCAAACAGAAAGATACTACTTTGGCGCAAGCCTATGCTCCTATTTTGAATGAAAAAGGATATTCGGTAGCAGATAATGTCTTAATAAAAGTCGTTTCTTTAATCAAAGAACGTGCCCATTTTGTTTCTGAATTTTGGGAAATGAGTGATTTCTTTTTTGTGGCTCCAACTACTTACGATGAAAAAGCAAGTAAAAACTGGAAACCTGAAACACCCAAATTAATGCAGGAATTAATTTCTGTTGTTGAAGGAATTACTGATTTCACCGCAATGAATATCGAGACGATTGTAAAAGATTGGATAACAAAAAACGAAATTGGAATAGGAAAAATAATGCAACCTTTTCGTTTGAGTTTGGTTGGCGCATTAAAAGGGCCTCACCTATTTGATATCGTTGAAGTAATTGGGAAAGACGAAACAATCAACAGAATCCAAAAAGCGATAGCTACTTTATAAGTTTCCAAAAATATACTTTTCCGGAAAGGCATCTAATTCATACATTAAAACGTGTGAATTAGGTGCCTTTCCTTCTTATAAATAACAAGAATGACCCTTTTTTTATTATAAAAATGTTAATAAGGAGCTTCCTTACGTTAATATTTGTAAATTGTGAGTTAATTTTTAACTAATATAAAACAATATGGACATTGCTCTAATTATCCTACTCGTCTTTGGGTTTTTCATTTTACTTTCTTCATTTTTTACTGTCAAACAACAAACGGCTGTTGTAGTGGAGCGCTTTGGAAAGTTTTTAAGTATCAGACAATCCGGTTTGCACTTAAAAATTCCATTAATTGACAGAATTGCAGGACGTGTAAATCTGAAAATACAACAATTAGACGTTATTATTGAAACAAAAACTAAAGACAATGTTTTTGTGAAATTAAAGGTTTCCGTTCAATTTATGGTGGTAAAAGACACCGTATACGATGCTTTTTACAAACTAGAATACCCACACGATCAAATTACCTCTTATGTATTTGATGTGGTTCGTGCCGAGGTTCCAAAACTGAAATTAGATGATGTTTTTGAAAGAAAAGATGACATTGCAGTTGCAGTAAAAAGAGAGTTGAATGAAGCTATGACCACTTATGGTTATACCATCATCAACACATTGGTAACGGATATCGATCCAGATATTCAAGTAAAAAATGCAATGAACCGAATTAATGCAGCAGATCGTGAAAAAACGGTAGCAGAATTTGAAGCAGAAGCGTCAAGAATTAGAATTGTGGCTAAAGCCAAAGCAGAAGCAGAAAGTAAGCGTTTACAAGGACAAGGTATTGCTGATCAAAGACGTGAAATTGCAAGAGGTTTAGTAGAAAGTGTAGATGTCTTAAATAAAGTAGGTATCAATTCGCAGGAAGCATCGGCATTGATTGTGGTTACACAACATTATGATACACTCCAAGCTATTGGTGCAGATACCAATTCTAATTTAATTTTGCTTCCTAATTCTCCACAAGCTGGAAGTGATATGTTGAATAATATGGTTGCATCATTTTCTGCCTCAAATCAAGTTGGAGAAATGATGAAGAAAACAAATAGACAACCAAAAAATGAAGATAAATATTCAGGAAATCAAGGGACTCAAAGTACTGAGGACACTGAAACAGAATAATAATCTACTTAAATTCAAAAAAAAGAGGCTTTTACGAGCCTCTTTTTCTTTTTGATGATATCCAATTTTTTATGAATGGAACTGCTTTCTTAATTATAAATGGAACTGATGCCGAAACAAGTGCTCCATAAGGAATCGCTGAACTATAAGTACCAATCAAATCATTGACAATGTTTTGAGGGGTTAAGTTTTCTTTAGTCTTCTGTACTCCAAAAACCAATTTTTGATAACTAATCTCTTTTTCAATCTTTAAAATTTCAAGTTCCCTATCAATTTGAGCATAAGAAGTATATTTTTTGTTTTGCATCAGTTAGTCGTTAAAAAATATTTCTGAAAATTTCTCTAATATAGGTCCTTCAACGATTCTATCTTTGATAAAAAATAAAAGGATCGTAATTACAAAATATATCCCACCAATTATTAAAAACCCTACTGGGTAATTTTCTAAATATTTGCCAATTGCTAAAGCTCCAGCTATAGAACAAAACAATAAAACCATACTTAAACAAATAAAAATCAATGAGAATTTAAGCATCATGGTAGTCGATTTCATCGCTACTTTGAAACCCCATAACTTATAGTAAGATTTATTAGCCTTGACATAATTATGTATTTGCTCCTGAATTTCTACTGTATTTTCTTTTAATTCTTCAAAAGCCATGTAGTTTGTTTTAAGATTTTTTAGATGGGCAAATCAAATTATTTTTGAAGTTTTGCATTTTGTTTTTTTAAATCGGCTAATTTATCTTCTAAAAAAGAAATTACCTCTTCGGTTTTATGACTCATGTTTGAAACTAATTCCTGATAGGTGTCTTCTAAATCAAATTTAGCAACCGTTAATTTATCACTCAATTTCGAAGAAACTTTATCAAATTTATAGTGTAAATCATCTTTAACATCATCAAAACCTTCTTTGATTTTCTTTCTCGTTTTTGATCCTTTCTCTGGTGCAAACAAAATCCCTATTCCTGCTCCAATAGCAACTCCAGTTAAAACTGCAACCAATGTATTCCCTGCATTATTTGACATAATTATATATTTTTTAAATTAGATTTATAAAGTTACAATTTTATTAACAATAACCTGTTAACAACACGTTAAAGTAGAATTAAACAACCAAAAAAGTAAATAAAAGCAAGCTGTTGGTTATTTATTATAATTTCATACTTAGAAATATATTTTCTAAAAAAGAGTCTTAAAATCAATTTATATGCGTTGTTTTCGATTGATAAAAAATATTAAAACTTCTATTTTTATAAATAATATCAATAATAAAAAAACACTCTATATAGAAGGTTTTTAATTGATAAAATCTATAATATAAAAATCTCAAAATTTAAGTTCATTTAACAATTGTAAAACTTTTTCATTTTTTTCATTTTTTTTCATTTCTGAAAGTTGTGTTTGAAAAAGATTGAAATTTTCCAAATCGATTTGTAAATTTTCGACAGCCAAAATTCTAACAGCAGCCATTTGACTTTTTAATGACATTGTATATAATTTTGTCAATGCTTCTTCTTCAATATCTTTTACTTGTACTTTATCTGAATGTTGCAAAATTAAATTCGAGAACAACAATGAATTATTATCATTCTTAATATTTTTGACAAGAGACTGGATAATTAGACTGTAATTATCAATACTTTTTATGTTATCAACAATGTTGTTTAGAATCAAATTTGCATTGTTTTCATCCTTTTCTTTTACATATTTATTGATTTCTTTTTGAGTATTCATCAATAAATTTTCTTCTTTTTTGCCTTTTTCTTCCCAAGCATCTTTCAATCCAACCGTTTTATTAAAGACAATTTTACCTATAGATGTATCATTATCAACATTGAAATAACCCAAACGTTGAAACTGAAATTTTTCACCAGCTTGAACTGTTGCTAAACTTGGTTCTACAAATCCTTTAACAATTTCTAACGAATTAGGATTCATGAATTCCAAGAAATTCTTCTCTTTATGACTGTCAGGCGCTTCATCAATAAACAAACGATCGTAGAGACGAACTTCAGCTTCTAAAGCATGCTTTATTGCAACCCAATGCAAGGTACCAGCTACTTTTCGCTGACTAGCTTCGCTCCCACTTCCACTTCTACTGTCTTCATCATAGGTTACATGAATTTCCGTAATAGTTCCAGCCGCATCTTTCACAACACGTTCTCCTTTAATAATATAAGCGTTTTTAAGACGTACTTCTCTGCCCAAACTCAAACGGAAAAACTTAGCCGGAGCCTCTTCTAGAAAGTCATCTCTTTCAATGTATAATTCTTTTGAAAAAGGAACTTTTCTAAATCCGGCGCTTTCATCTTCTTGATTATTTTCGGCTTCCAACCACTCTTCTTTATCTTCTGGATAATTTGTAATGACTAATTTTATTGGATCTAAAACTGCCATAACTCTTGGAGCCGTTTTATTTAAATCTTCGCGCAAGCAAAATTCCAAAAGCGAAAAATCAATTATATTTTCTCTTTTAGCAACTCCAATAATATCGCAAAACTTACGAATAGAAGCTGCCGTATAGCCTCTTCTCCTCAATCCTGAAATCGTTGGCATTCTTGGATCATCCCAACCATTTACAATATTTTCTTGTACCAATTGCAATAGTTTTCGCTTGCTCATTACGGTATAATTCAAGTTCAAACGGGCAAATTCATACTGATGTGGTCTTACATTTGACTCATCATAAATTTGGTCTAAAAACCAGTTGTACAATTCTCTGTGCATTACAAATTCTAATGTACAAATAGAGTGCGAAATTTGCTCGATATAATCACTTTCTCCGTGTGCATAATCATACATTGGATAAATATTCCATTGATTGCCTGTTCTATGATGATGTCGGTGTAATATACGATACATCAAAGGGTCACGCATCAACATATTAGTTGAAGTCATATCAATTTTGGCACGCAAAACATGACTACCTTCAGGGAAATCTCCATTTTTCATTCCTTCGAACAAAGAAAGATTTTCTTCAATAGAACGGTTTCTATAAGGTCCATCAACACCTGGTTGTGTTGGCGTTCCTTTTTGTAGTGACATATCTTCTGAGGATTGACTGTCAACATAAGCTTTACCATTTTTAATCATGATAACGGCCCATTCATATAACTGTTGAAAATAATCAGAAGAATACAATTCCTCAGTCCAATTAAATCCCAACCATTTAACATCTTCTTTGATAGCATCAACATATTCTTGCTCTTCTTTAGCAGGATTTGTATCATCAAAACGCAAATTAACAGGCGCATTGTACTTTAATCCTAAACCAAAATTTAAACAAATAGATTTAGCATGACCAATGTGCAAATACCCATTTGGCTCTGGTGGAAAACGGAAACGTAATTTATCTTGAGGAAAACCGTTTGATAAACTGTCTTCAATGATTTGCTCTATAAAATGGAGTGATTTTTCTTCAGTTGACATTTTTTTGTTTTATTTTAGCAAATATAAAAAATAGAAAATAGAAAATGGGAATTATAAAACTTAAAAATATCCGCACCTACTCCTACCACGGTTGTTTAATTGAAGAAGGTAAAATTGGGTCTGACTATACTGTAAACTTAGAAGTGAAGACTGATCTTAGAAAATCTAGTATCACGGATAATTTGGCTGATACAGTAGATTACGTGCTCTTAAATCGCATAGTTGTAGAAGAAATGGCTATTCGCTCTGATTTACTAGAACATGTGGCACACCGTATTATAATGCGAATTTTTGAAGAAGTTCCTGAGATTTCAAGAATTATTGTTGCTGTTTCTAAAATAAATCCTCCTATTGGCGGTGATGTTGAAGCAGTTACTATTGAAATGGAAGAATACAGAAGTTAAATTGTACTATTTTTTTAAATTTTTAAACTTTAAATTTTTAAACTCTAAACTTTTTGAGTACTTTTGCCGTCCATTCAATTATGGCGTCGTGGCCGAGTGGCTAGGCTGGGCTCTGCAAAAGCTCCTACTCCGGTTCGAATCCGGACGATGCCTCTCAAACCTTCAAAGCAATTTGGAGGTTTTTTTTAAAAAATTTTTAGAAAAAATTGTATAAAGTTAGGATTCGAATCCGGTCCAAAATCTCAAACCTTCAAAGCAATTTGGAGGTTTTTTTAAAAAAATTTTTAGAAAAAATTATATAAAGTTAGGGTT
>RRZU010735232.1_pt1 | contig 26114 bp, 15 predicted proteins | sample 2165561 | NCBI WGS metagenome assembly RRZU01 (sample SAMN10456909, study PRJNA506462) | wastewater metagenome | isolation source: wastewater sludge | place: USA: Moscow, Idaho | reverse complement strand
TATTGTGCAGGCTAGGAAGAAAAGCAACGTGTTACGCCATTAACAGGAAGTCTAGTGATAGATAATCTTATTGATGTATTATTAAACAAATCTTATTTTACTTATGTTTCATTTTTGTACTTAATAATATGTCTAGTTTTTAATAACAAATAAGAAGTGGTTAGCTAAAATTAGGGAAGCCAGCTATTGTCGTGCTATAGAGAGGTAGACAGATAAACAGGTTAAGTAAACTATACCAGCTTTGGGAAATGTTGCATTGTCATTATTAGATATTGGGGGAATTAAGATGTTTTTGATTCTATCTGATTCTAGTCACTACAATGACCTGATAAAGTAGATGTATGAAAGTTTGTAGATAGGTAGATGCAAACTCTAGATAAAATACATTATTCTCTTGATTCAATCAAATACTAAAATAAGCCTAGAGATTGAATCAGTGCCATTGTAATAAGCTTAGTTATTTTTGCTTATTTACTTATTACAAGGGTAAATATTACTTTCATGTTGTTTTAATATGATAAAATTAAATAGTAAATATAAAGGAACTTAAAATAATTCTATTAATAGAATTTAAATTATATCCTTAGGACGCTTTCTTGCTTTCTCCACATTTATTATTTAATTTTATCATATGGCAACTGGGTAGTAACGGCTTCCCTATACTCCAAATTAATGCAATTAATTTATTTTAAATAATAGTGTACAAAAATAAATTAATAGAATATAATATATAACATTATAAATATGGAAAAGAACTTTTATGAATTTATTTGAATCTTATAATACTGTATGCAATTATATTAAAACTCAATTTGAAGATAATAAGATTGAGTTTTTAGTTAACCCATATCTTACAAGCGATGGTATATTTTTTGATGTCCAAGTATATGTAAACAATGAAAAAGGTACATGGGAAATTTGGGAATTGAATGTTAGTTGTAATAACATTAAAGGTATTTTCCTAAAATTATTTAAAGCTATTGATGTTACAGATGATATTGATATTTCAGAAGTAATTTATACATGTTATAATGATGAAAAGTTAATGAACATATATGATGAACTTACAAAACTTCATCAAATTGGTGATGTTTATATTGATTATTATTTAACATTTGAAGTTGATGTAAATAATAATTTAATGATATTTTTGAATAATAGTATTAATTCAGAAACTATTGAAGCTAGATGTGTTTCATTACAAGACGGAATACAAAAATTACATGAAAAGGTGTTTGCAGAATGAAAGATATTTTTAAGTTGATTAATTGGCAAGCAATGCCTAATATTATTTTAACAGGTGTAGATGGTGTTGGTAAAACAACATTAGCCAAATGGATTTCTGATAATTATGGTCATGAATATGTTAAATGTTCAGTATCAGATGGTGATGATAAAATAGAATTGGCAAAGCAACGTTTGAATAATGTTGTAAATAATACTGTTTTCGACCGTTTTCATTACCCAGATGAAATAATATATTCTCAAATTTTTAATAATGATAAATCTAAACATAGTTCACATGAAATGTTTAAAGAAGTTGTACAGCAGTTAAAAGATAAAGGTTTTACTGTTGTATGGCTTGTTGATGATATTGATGAAATCAAAAAACGATTTGAAAAACGTGGTGATGATTTTGTAAAATCTGAACAATTGAAATTGATTAATGTAAGATACCAATATGAAATGTTGTATGTAATTGATAATTTACCTGTATTATTTGTTGATATTCAAAATGGAAAGGTTATGATGCTATGGCAGTAGAATTAGTAGAAAAAATTGAAGGTATTAAGCAAAGATATGGACATATTTTAAGTGAAGATTATTATTGGCATCATTATGAATTAAAAGCAATGTTGCGTGAAATTGTAGAAACATTTGAAATTGTAGAAAAAGTAAAACAGGATAAATCACCATAATTAAAGTATTAAATAGACTTAAAGATGATATACCAAATGATGTAGTTTTAATACATAGACCACATTTATTTGGTAATCCTTATTCACATAAAGATAATACATTAGCTGAGTTTAAAACTAAATCATTAAATGAATCTATTGAAAAATATAAACAATGGTTTTACTTTTGTTTAGAACATGATGAAAAGTTTAAAATAAAATTTGATTATTTGGTAGATTTAAATATTAAAGGTGTTGATATAAATTTAGTTTGTTTTTGTAGTCCTTGTAAATGTCATGGAGATTTTATAAAATCTGAAATTGAAAATGCAAGTATTAGAGAAATGTTAGGATTATAATATGAAATATTATGCTGGTATTGGTTCAAGAAAAACACCAAAAGAAATTTTAGATTTAATGAGTGTTATAGGTGAATACTTACAATCAAAAGGATATATTTTACGTTCAGGTGGTGCAATAGGTGCTGATACTGCATTTGAAAAATATGTATTACCTGAAAACAAAGAAATCTTTTACAAAGAAGATGCATGTGAAGAATCATACAAATATGTTGATAAATATCACCCAAGACCATATAAATTAACAAAAAATTCTAAAGATTTATTGGCTAGAAATACATATCAAGTTTTAGGTAAAGATTTTAAAACAAAATCAGATTTTGTTATTTGTTGGACTGAAGATGGGTGTGATTCTCATAGTAAAAGAACACGCTTAACTGGTGGTACAGGTCAAGCAATTTCCATAGCTGATGATTATAATATTACAGTGTATAACTTAGCCAATGTAGTAAATTATAATATGTTTGTAGATTTATTAAAAGGTGATTATAATATACATTGTGAAATTTTTAAGGATACATATTTAAATGAAGAATAGAAGCAGACGTTTACGTAAAAAGTTGCATGTTGGTGAATTTACTGAAATTGGTATTGATTTTTATTTCAAACATAATGATGAAAATGATTTTGATTATTTGTATGATAAAATAATGGATTCATTAGATTATTTTAATAAATTATGTGGAACAAATATTATTTTAGGTTGTGGAACTTTTTGTAATAATTATATCACTGGTATTTTTGATACTAAATTGATTAATAATAGTAACATTGCAACTATACAACATTTAGAACAATTATTAGTTAATGTATTATTTTCTTTTAAAGAACCTTATGATATTGGATATAATTTTATTGATGTATGGAATGGTACTGATAAAGATTTTTATGCAAATACAATAAATTTAAAAGATTATGTTAATTAGATATCATGATAGAATATACTAGAGAAAAATTTAGAGAAGCAATACCAGCCATTTATTCATGATTATTTAATTAAAATAAATGATGGCGAACATGTTATATTTGAATTTGTATATGATATATTTTCTGTAAAAATTGAATCTAAAGTTGTAGGAGATAGAATTGAAAAAAAATATTATGATGAAATTTGTAATAGTTTAATAGATTATAATGGTAATATTAGTCAATTAATTGGTAAAACTTATGATTATGAATTAGGTTCTTTTAGAATTGATAGTATAGATGATAAAGGTAATTATGAAGTTGTTTTATTTCCAAAACCATCTATTGTAAATATCAAATGTGTATTTTCCATTAAGGATGAAAATTTTGATTAGTTGAATAATATAAATAATTATAAATTAATAACAAATGGACTAAGATTTAAATCTTAGTCCATTTCTTTTATAAGGATTATAAATATGACTGTTAGATTATATGATGATGTACTATCTGATTTAAATAAAATTGCAATTGATGCTAATGATACTACTATAGCGTACAAAGGAGTTTTGACTGCTGATGAAAATACAGATATTACTCTTATTGATGGTACTAAAACGCCATCAATTGATAAAAGAATTAAAGATAAGATTATAAGTTTGATACCACAAGAAATGGGATTTAAAAAAGTAATTAGGAGTTTGACAGTCAATACCACTTTTACACAAAAAGATAGTGGCACTATATCTCATAATTTAAATACAACTGGTGACTTGGCTGTTACATTACCAAAAGCTGAAGCTGGTTTAGTTTTTGAGTTTATGTGTTTAAAAGCTGCAAATTTGACAATAAACACTAATGCAAGTGATTCATATTATGATACTGGTCTAAAAACAAAATTAACAAATACAGTGGGTTCTCATTTGAAAATTTTTGCAATTACTGATACACAATGGTTTGTAGAAACTATTACAGGTACATGGTCATAATTGAATGTTTTAATATTTATAAGGAATAAAAATGAAAATAGTAAATATGACTTTAGAACAAAAAATAACATATCTAGAATCATTAGATAAAAATGAACAAAAAGGAGTTTTATCTTATGTAAAGTTTGATAAAGATTTAACATGGTTTTTTCATATGTTGTATAATGATAATATTAATTATGATATTAAAGAAGATGAATTGACACCAATTTCAGAAACATTTGAAGGTACTTTTGGTGATTTGAATTACTCAAGCTTTCAAGGAAAAGTTAGTTTATTTTCTTATGATAGTAAAGATGATTTAGAAGGAAATATATGCTTAAATCATCCAAATATCAATTTATTACAAATGTATATTGATTCTGATAATCGTGAAAAAATAATTGAGTTTGTATCTAATATGGCTGATAGTAAGGAACAATCGTTTATTGTAAAATTCTTAAACGGTAACAAATTTGATAAAATTAATAAATATTCAGTAATAGATGTAATGAATGTTTGACAAAAAGCTAGAAACTGTGTTATAATGGTTTCTAGCTTTTATATTTTGGAGAAGTGAAATGTTATTTAAAAAATATGAATCAAATTTAGTTGGCAATGATTATGTTTTTGGTGATATACATGGTATGTATGATTACTTTAAATATTGTCTTAAAAAACTGAATTTTGATAAAACTAAAGACCGTGTTTTTTGTGGGTGATTTGATTGATAGAGGTAATGAAAACCTTGAAATGTTGGCTCTACTAAATGAAAAATGGTTTTATTCTATCATTGGTAATCATGAACAAATGTTTATGGAATATATGTTAGGTGAAATTGATAGTTATGCATATTATTATAATGGTGGAGAATGGACTAATAAATATACACATGAAGAATTGATGCCATATTACTATCTTGTATATAAATTGCCTTTGGTTATTCAAGTAGGAAATGTTGGTTTAGTGCATAGTGATATTAATTATACTTATTGGGATGATTTTATTAATAACCTTTATAATAATTATGAAAATTGCATATGGGGTAGAAATAGAATATCAAGGTATATTGATAACAACATTATTGGTATTGATAAAGTTATTTTAGGTCATACTGTATTATCATATCCTACTGAGTTAGGAAATACTTTGTATATTGACACGGGAGGAGTTTTCAAACAACGATTAACGTGCTATAATATAAATTCATCTGAATTAACAAGTTTTGAATGGAAAGATTATTTAAACAATAAGTAAAGGAAAATTATGATTTTAGAAATTATTGAAAGTTTGCGTAATACATCAGGTACTAAAGATAAGGTATCATTATTGAATCAATATAAAACAAATAATGTTTTAAAAAATGTGTTAATTGCAGCTATGACACCTAATAAAACATATAGTGTCGATATGATTCCAAATGTAGAATCTTATGATGGATATGAAGATATTACATGGGCATTAGAAATGATTGAACCTTTGACAGGTTCAATTGATGAAAAACGTGATGATTATTTGATTAATATTTTAAACTCATTGACAGAAGATGATGCCAAAGTTATTGAAATGGTATTACGTAATAAAATTAATATTGGTTTGAAAAATAAATCACTTAAACAAGTATGGGATGATTTTCCACAAGACAAACCATATAATCGTTGTTCTAGTTTTTCTGAAAAGACTATTAAAAAACTTAAATTTCCAATGCTATCACAAACTAAAGAAGATGGCATGTATGTTGATATTATCAATGGTAAAACATATACACGTGCAGGAAATGAAGTTAATGTTTTATCAGAAGAAGTAATTAACTCAATGAAAGACTTGAAAGATATTGTTTTTCAAGGTGAAGTATTGCATGTTGATGACAATGGTAATGTATTAGGACGACAAGAATCTAATGGTTTATCAAATCGTAAAGAAATTGACAACACTAAAACAAAATTAGTATTATTTGATGCAGTGCCTTTAGATGAATGGAATGATTTAGATTCAAAATCATCTAAATCTACTTATTTAGAACGATGGGCAAAGTTATGGGATTTAATTACATTTATGCATGGTTCAGTAGAATTAGTAGAATGTAGAGAAGTAAATAATATTGATGAAGTTATTGAACATTTTAAAGAAAATTTATCTAAAGGTTTAGAAGGTACTATTCTTAAAGATAAAGATGCCAAATGGAAAAACGGTACTAATCCACATATGATTAAGCTTAAAGTAGAATGTACTGTAGACCTTAAAGTAACAGGTACATATTTAGGTGATAAAGGTACTAAAAATGAACATCTTATTGGTGGTTTAAACATTGAATCATCAGATGGTTTGATTAAATTTAATGTTGGTTCAGGGCTTACAGATGAACAACGTAAAGAATATTTAGACGGTTCTATCATTGGTAAAATTGTTGAAATTAAATTCAATTCTATTACACAAAATGAAGATGAACCTGAAAAATATGCATTGTATTTGCCACGTTTAAAGAAAGTACGTGATGATAAAACAGAAGCAGATACATATGAAAAGGTAAAAGAATCAGTAGAATCTATTGATACTTTAATTTCTAACATTTTCAATTAAGGATTTTTAATATGAAAGATGGTATGGCTTTGGCTGAAGGATGGGATATTTAATTATTAATAATTTACTTTATAAGAAAGGAGGTATATAATGTCTAAAGGTGTTATTGATTCAGCTTGCATGAAATAATATTAAATAATTTGTGTTATGATTTATAAATTACAACACATTTTTGTTTTACAGTTATTAACATTAAATATGTTTACTTTTTAAATTGATTGTTATATAATTATCACAAGTTAAAACAAACAACAAAATAAAAAGAAATTAAAAAGAACATGATAGATTTGTAAGCAAGTTCTTTAAATCTAAAATTGAAGATATTGTAAGTGTTAAAGAAGGTATGTTTAAAGTAGAAGTTACTGAAATATATATTTAAAAGAAAGGTTTAATATAAATGAACATCAAGGGTATTGTTATTTTAAGTGTAATAATTGGTTTTATTGTCATTGGTTTTATGTGGGCAATTGGTACTAAAAATCATGCAATTTCACTAGAAGAATCTGTAACTAATAGTTATTCAGATATTAATGTACAAGAAAAACGACGTGTAGATTTGATTTACAATTTAGCAGATATTGCTAAAAAGTATGCAAAACATGAAAAAGAAACTTTTGAAGCTATTACTAATGCACGTTCTAGTAAATCGTCAGATGTTGAAAATGCAGCATTGAGCATTCAAGCAGTGCAAGAAGCATATCCTGAGCTAAAAGCAGATAAAACGTTTGCTAATCTTCAATTGGAATTAGCAACTACTGAAAACCTTATTGCTGAACATCGTAAAGCATATAATTTATCAGCTAAGATTTATCGACAATATGTTAGACGCTTCCCTAATTCAATGTTCTTATCAGTATTTGGTTATGAACAAATTGAAGCTAAATCTTTAGACTTTGGTACAGAATCCAAAGAACCGATTAAAAATATGTTTGGTGACTAAAAATGATAAATTTTGGTATTGTAACAAAAAGAACTATATTAATATTCATTGTTCTTTCTGTAATATTTACAGTTTTTGTTAGTGTAGTAACAGGTAATATGAGAGCAACAAATAATGACAAATTGTTACAATATCAAAAATCACTTAAAATTGATAGTAATGATATGTTTGATTATGCCATTAATACTAATGTTGGTAATATAATGGCATATGGAAAAGTTAAATCAATTGGATATGTAGAAGATTCTTATATTAAAGGTCAATACATGTACATTGATAGAAAAGAAGAACATTATGTAAGAAAAACAAGACAAGTACCTGTTACAATTGGTAAAACAACAACATATAGAACCGAAGTTTATTATGTATGGGATTTCTATAATAGAGATTATTTTAAAGTAACAGACTATGAATTTTTAGGAAAGAAGTTTAAATTTGATGAATTAAAAACTAATTATACTCAGTATATAGATACAGTTAAGTTTACATCAAATAAAAGATATGTGTATAATGCAACACCTTTAGAATTTATGGGAACTTTAAAATCATATGTCAGTACAAATAAACTAAGTAATAATACGTTTTATGTTAATAAAAAACATGATGTTGTTATAAAAAGTGTTGAAACAGACGACACAACAATATTAGTATTTGCAGCATTAATATGGTTATTTGGACTTGTTATTATATTTGCATCAATATGTGTTATTGAAGATTGGATAGAAAATTGAAAGAAAATGAAATATATTTTTATTCTAAAATAGCTAATGAAACATCAAAACGTTCATATGCCAAAAGAGCTAAAGTTGGAGCTGTAATAGTAAAAGATAAAAACATAATTGGATTTGGATTTAATGGTACATATTCTGGACAACCTAATATTTGTGAAACAGATGATGGTACTAAAACATTGCCTAATGTAATTCATGCCGAGAAAAATGCAATTATGAAAGTGTGTAAAAGTAATAATAGTACAAATGAATCATCTATTTTTATTACGCATGCTCCATGCAATGAATGTGCTTCATTAATTATTTTGTCTGGAATAAAAGAAGTTTATTTTAATGAATATTATGATTCTTTAAATTTTGGTTCTGGAATTGAATTACTAAAATCTATGGATATTAAAATTTATAAAGTAAATATTGATAATGAAAAAATAGAAGAAATTTAAGTTTACAAAATGATATTATATGCATATAATATCATTTTAATTTTTGTAAAGGATATAATTTGAACGATATTTTATACACGTTTAGTAAACCTCATAAAAGTAAAATTGCATTACGTTTTAGAGATAGTAACAAAAAATCAACATCATTATTGATTAATGATTATAAACCTAGACTTTATACAGAAACTAAAGAATATTCTGATAAAAAAAGTTATATGGGCAAAAATGTAAAAGAAAAACAGTTTGACAGTATTTGGGAAGCCAAACAATGGGTAAAATCTATGAAAGATACACCCATAAAAATTCATGGTAATGGAAAATTCCATCAACAATATGTTGTTGATTTATATGATGGTAAAGATGTACTTGGTAAAACATCTGATGTTAGAATATGTTATATTGATATAGAAGTATATTCACCAGATGAATTTCCATTACCTGAAGAAGCAAAATATCCAATAAATTCCATTACAATTTATGATTCATTTGAGAATAAATATCATGTAGCAGCTACATGTGATTATAATTATAAAGAAGATTTGACTAATAAAAACTGTAATGTAGAATTTTATAGATGTTTTACGGAAGAAGAATTAATATTATGGGCAATTAGAAATTTTGAAGAATATCAATATGATATTATGACAGGATTTAATAGTCGTAAATTTGATATGCCATATATTATAAATAGATTTGTTAAAGTAGTAGGTGAAGAAAATACAAAACGTTTATCACCATTTAAAGTAATTAATTCACGTAAAACTATAGATAAATCTTTTTTTGTTCCGCAAGAAATTATTGAACATGATATATTTGGTATTATTCATATAGATTATAAAGAAGCATACGAAAAACATGGTTCTACTACATTAGATTCATTTTCTTTAGAAAGTATTTCACAACATGAACTTGGCGAAGGTAAATTATCCTATGAAGAAGAAGGTTCGTTGCATGGATTGTATGAACAAAATCCACAAAAATTTGTAGAATATAATATTAAAGACGTTGTTAATATGATTAGAATTGAAGCTAAACGTAAATTATTCAACGTAATTACTAGTTTAACATATTTATCTAAATGCAATTTTGACGATGCAATGGGTACAACAGCTTTATGGGAAGATAGATTGGCATCACAATTATATAAAACTGAATATGTGCCATTGTTTGATGCTGCACATATGTCACAAGATAAAGATTTGGTTGGTGCTTATGTTCGTGAACCGGATATTGGTAAACATGGATGGGGAGTAACTATTGATGGTGCATCTCTATACCCAAATCTTATTATTCAATATGATATGGATTTGAGAACATATGTACCATATCGTCAATTACCAGATGAACTTAAAAAAATTGTTGATGCAAATTATTCTATTGATGATATTTTAAATAAAAAATTAGATTTATCGTCATTGGAAAAATATGATTTATCTATGACAGCTAATTATCAGTTTTTTAAACGAGATGGTAATGGTATAATGCCTCTTCAATGTTTTAATTTATTTAATAGTCGTAAGGATATTAAAGCCGAATTAAAGATACATGAAACTGAATATAATAAATTTATTCAACAAGATTTAGAGTTAAATGATAAATATTATTTTCATAAACAAAGTGCTCTTGATGCAGATACAATGCAGAACGCTGTTAAAAAAATGATTAATAGTTTTTATGGTGCTATTACTTCTAAATATTTCAAATATTTTCAATTTGAAATTGGTGAAGCAATTACTACAATGGGTCAATTGGTAAATAAATGGATTGGCAAGCATATACAAGAATTTTTTGACAAAGACGTATTAGAAGGTAAACAAAGTTGTAAAAAGCAAATTTTATTGTACGGTGATACGGATTCTATATTTATTTCTATGGAAGATGTATTAAATAAATTTGATATGAATGATAAATCCGATAGAGAAATTACCGACTTTATTGACCAATTTATGATTAATGTATTACAACCTGTAATTGAAAATGCATGTAATGATTTAGCAAAATATACTAATGCTAAAAGTCAACGCATGGATTGGGAACGTGAAAATATTTTTTCGGCATTACTTATGGTTGCAAAGAAAAAATATGTTATGAAACAAATGAATAAAGAAGGACAAGATTATGTAGACCATCCAAAATATAAAATTATGGGTATGGAAGCCATTAAACGAGCAGCAACTCCTGCTTGGTCAATACCATTATTGACTGAAGGATATAAAACTATTCTTAATAGTGATGAACAATCATTACAAAAATTCGTTAGAGAATGTGAAGCTAAATTTTATACATTGGATATAAATAGTATTGCTATTCCTACAGGTGTTAATCATCTTGAAAAATATGCATCATATGATGATAATATTTATAAAAAGGGCGCACAGCGACACATTAAGTCAGCTTTAATATATAATCATCTATTAAAAGTAAAATCTTTAAATCATTTAGAAGAAATTAAATCAGGAAATAAGATTAAATATCTTTTATTAAAAAAGGTAAATCCAATAAATCAAGAATCAATTGGTTTTATTAATTATCTTCCAAAAGAATTTGGTTTAGAAAATTCTATTGATAAAGATGCATTATTTGATCGTGGGTTTTTAAAACCGTTAGAAAAAGCTTTGGCACCAATGAATTGGACTCACAAAGAAGTAAACCATATTGGTAATTATTTTAATTTTGATTAAGGATATTAATGAATCATTTAGCACAATTAGTTAAAAATACGTATACTAAATATAATATTAATTTTGAGAAGAATATTATATTTACAAATGAAGAACATAAATTTCGTGTTTCATGTCTTAAAGAAGAATGGAATGAATATTTAGAATCAATAACACGTGAAGATTCTTTAGATGCCTTAGTAGACTTGTTGTATTTTGTTTTTGGGACAATTGAACGACAAGTCGGTATTGAAAATTTTATTTTTAAAGAAGTATATACTGATGCGTTAATTAATGATATAATTAATAAATATTCTAAAACAAAGGATATTTATTTAATGAATGATTTAATACATGTTATATATTCTCTTGTATTATTTGAACATTTTGAAGATGTATTTGAAGAAGCATTTGAACGTGTTAATGAAGCAAATATGAAAAAGGAAATTGGACCTATGCAAAAACGTGGTTCATTTCAATTGGATTTAATTAAACCAATCGATTGGAAAGCACCAATTTTAACTGACTTAGTATAGAAAAGGAATTAAATATGAAAACAGTATTGTTAAACCCAATGACAGGTATTCCAAAAAGTGCAAATTCACATGTTCGTGGATATGAAAATATTTGGTCAAAATTATTAAATGCAAAAATTTTGACGTCTTCGTATACATATGAAGACTTAGTAAAAGAATCTCCTGAAAAAATTGTAATTACATTTGGTGTTAATTATAAACGTAATTTTGGTATTATTGGTGGTCTTGCTGATAATATTGCTTCACGTATTATTGCATTAGTAAAATATGTAGATGAAAATCCAAATACAAAATTAGTTGTAAATTTTGATAAACCAGATGAAATTAAATATGAAAATTTTACATGTCGAGTTGGTTTACCATCAACATCTAAAATGTTTACACAAGATATTTGCGATAAATTTATTGCATTGCTTAAATCATCTAAATATGAATCTATGGCTGATTTTGATAAAGAAACAATTGCAGTAGGTGATTCACATACTCCAGCTTTTAGTAATGTTAATTCATGTGTTTATCATTATAATGGAAAAACATTGTTCGGAATTTTAAAAATGGGATTAGATGAATTTATTAAACCTCATTTAACTTCTAACACTAAATTAGTTGAAATTAGTGCCGGTTCTACAGATATTCGACATCATGTATTGCGTGATGATAATATGTATAAAACAGCTGAAGAATTTGTATTGGCGTACAAAAAACAAGTTGAAGAAGCAGAACAAAAATTTGGAATTACAATTAATGTTTGTACACCGGTTCCAGTAGAATGGGAAGGACGAACAATTCCGCAGTCAATTAATTTTAAAGGAACTCCATTTTTCGGAACAGAATTTGAACGACGTGAATATACTAAACAATTTATTGATGCCATGTATAAACATTTTGATTCAAATAAAATTGTATCATGTCCAAAAGAATGGTATACAATGGACCCGGAACAATTTGCCAAAAATCATATGGAACGTCCACGTTCGGTTCATTTAAGTCCTTCTAATTATCGACCAACTTGGTAATAAATAGATTGAAAGGCCATATGGCCTTTCAATCTATTTATTACCAAGTTGGTCGATAATTAGAAGGACTTAAATGAACCGAACGTGGACGTTCCATATGATTTTTGGCAAATTGTTCCGGGTCCATTGTATACCATTCTTTTGGACATGATACAATTTTATTTGAATCAAAATGTTTATACATGGCATCAATAAATTGTTTAGTATATTCACGTCGTTCAAATTCTGTTCCGAAAAATGGAGTTCCTTTAAAATTAATTGACTGCGGAATTGTTCGTCCTTCCCATTCTACTGGAACCGGTGTACAAACATTAATTGTAATTCCAAATTTTTGTTCTGCTTCTTCAACTTGTTTTTTGTACGCCAATACAAATTCTTCAGCTGTTTTATACATATTATCATCACGCAATACATGATGTCGAATATCTGTAGAACCGGCACTAATTTCAACTAATTTAGTGTTAGAAGTTAAATGAGGTTTAATAAATTCATCTAATCCCATTTTTAAAATTCCGAACAATGTTTTTCCATTATAATGATAAACACATGAATTAACATTACTAAAAGCTGGAGTATGTGAATCACCTACTGCAATTGTTTCTTTATCAAAATCAGCCATAGATTCATATTTAGATGATTTAAGCAATGCAATAAATTTATCGCAAATATCTTGTGTAAACATTTTAGATGTTGATGGTAAACCAACTCGACATGTAAAATTTTCATATTTAATTTCATCTGGTTTATCAAAATTTACAACTAATTTTGTATTTGGATTTTCATCTACATATTTTACTAATGCAATAATACGTGAAGCAATATTATCAGCAAGACCACCAATAATACCAAAATTACGTTTATAATTAACACCAAATGTAATTACAATTTTTTCAGGAGATTCTTTTACTAAGTCTTCATATGTATACGAAGACGTCAAAATTTTTGCATTTAATAATTTTGACCAAATATTTTCATATCCACGAACATGTGAATTTGCACTTTTTGGAATACCTGTCATTGGGTTTAACAATACTGTTTTCATATTTAATTCCTTTTCTATACTAAGTCAGTTAAAATTGGTGCTTTCCAATCGATTGGTTTAATTAAATCCAATTGAAATGAACCACGTTTTTGCATAGGTCCAATTTCCTTTTTCATATTTGCTTCATTAACACGTTCAAATGCTTCTTCAAATACATCTTCAAAATGTTCAAATAATACAAGAGAATATATAACATGTATTAAATCATTCATTAAATAAATATCCTTTGTTTTAGAATATTTATTAATTATATCATTAATTAACGCATCAGTATATACTTCTTTAAAAATAAAATTTTCAATACCGACTTGTCGTTCAATTGTCCCAAAAACAAAATACAACAAGTCTACTAAGGCATCTAAAGAATCTTCACGTGTTATTGATTCTAAATATTCATTCCATTCTTCTTTAAGACATGAAACACGAAATTTATGTTCTTCATTTGTAAATATAATATTCTTCTCAAAATTAATATTATATTTAGTATACGTATTTTTAACTAATTGTGCTAAATGATTCATTAATATCCTTAATCAAAATTAAAATAATTACCAATATGGTTTACTTCTTTGTGAGTCCAATTCATTGGTGCCAAAGCTTTTTCTAACGGTTTTAAAAACCCACGATCAAATAATGCATCTTTATCAATAGAATTTTCTAAACCAAATTCTTTTGGAAGATAATTAATAAAACCAATTGATTCTTGATTTATTGGATTTACCTTTTTTAATAAAAGATATTTAATCTTATTTCCTGATTTAATTTCTTCTAAATGATTTAAAGATTTTACTTTTAATAGATGATTATATATTAAAGCTGACTTAATGTGTCGCTGTGCGCCCTTTTTATAAATATTATCATCATATGATGCATATTTTTCAAGATGATTAACACCTGTAGGAATAGCAATACTATTTATATCCAATGTATAAAATTTAGCTTCACATTCTCTAACGAATTTTTGTAATGATTGTTCATCACTATTAAGAATAGTTTTATATCCTTCAGTCAATAATGGTATTGACCAAGCAGGAGTTGCTGCTCGTTTAATGGCTTCCATACCCATAATTTTATATTTTGGATGGTCTACATAATCTTGTCCTTCTTTATTCATTTGTTTCATAACATATTTTTTCTTTGCAACCATAAGTAATGCCGAAAAAATATTTTCACGTTCCCAATCCATGCGTTGACTTTTAGCATTAGTATATTTTGCTAAATCATTACATGCATTTTCAATTACAGGTTGTAATACATTAATCATAAATTGGTCAATAAAGTCGGTAATTTCTCTATCGGATTTATCATTCATATCAAATTTATTTAATACATCTTCCATAGAAATAAATATAGAATCCGTATCACCGTACAATAAAATTTGCTTTTTACAACTTTGTTTACCTTCTAATACGTCTTTGTCAAAAAATTCTTGTATATGCTTGCCAATCCATTTATTTACCAATTGACCCATTGTAGTAATTGCTTCACCAATTTCAAATTGAAAATATTTGAAATATTTAGAAGTAATAGCACCATAAAAACTATTAATCATTTTTTTAACAGCGTTCTGCATTGTATCTGCATCAAGAGCACTTTGTTTATGAAAATAATATTTATCATTTAACTCTAAATCTTGTTGAATAAATTTATTATATTCAGTTTCATGTATCTTTAATTCGGCTTTAATATCCTTACGACTATTAAATAAATTAAAACATTGAAGAGGCATTATACCATTACCATCTCGTTTAAAAAACTGATAATTAGCTGTCATAGATAAATCATATTTTTCCAATGACGATAAATCTAATTTTTTATTTAAAATATCATCAATAGAATAATTTGCATCAACAATTTTTTTAAGTTCATCTGGTAATTGACGATATGGTACATATGTTCTCAAATCCATATCATATTGAATAATAAGATTTGGGTATAGAGATGCACCATCAATAGTTACTCCCCATCCATGTTTACCAATATCCGGTTCACGAACATAAGCACCAACCAAATCTTTATCTTGTGACATATGTGCAGCATCAAACAATGGCACATATTCAGTTTTATATAATTGTGATGCCAATCTATCTTCCCATAAAGCTGTTGTACCCATTGCATCGTCAAAATTGCATTTAGATAAATATGTTAAACTAGTAATTACGTTGAATAATTTACGTTTAGCTTCAATTCTAATCATATTAACAACGTCTTTAATATTATATTCTACAAATTTTTGTGGATTTTGTTCATACAATCCATGCAACGAACCTTCTTCTTCATAGGATAATTTACCTTCGCCAAGTTCATGTTGTGAAATACTTTCTAAAGAAAATGAATCTAATGTAGTAGAACCATGTTTTTCGTATGCTTCTTTATAATCTATATGAATAATACCAAATATATCATGTTCAATAATTTCTTGCGGAACAAAAAAAGATTTATCTATAGTTTTACGTGAATTAATTACTTTAAATGGTGATAAACGTTTTGTATTTTCTTCACCTACTACTTTAACAAATCTATTTATAATATATGGCATATCAAATTTACGACTATTAAATCCTGTCATAATATCATATTGATATTCTTCAAAATTTCTAATTGCCCATAATATTAATTCTTCTTCCGTAAAACATCTATAAAATTCTACATTACAGTTTTTATTAGTCAAATCTTCTTTATAATTATAATCACATGTAGCTGCTACATGATATTTATTCTCAAATGAATCATAAATTGTAATGGAATTTATTGGATATTTTGCTTCTTCAGGTAATGGAAATTCATCTGGTGAATATACTTCTATATCAATATAACATATTCTAACATCAGATGTTTTACCAAGTACATCTTTACCATCATATAAATCAACAACATATTGTTGATGGAATTTTCCATTACCATGAATTTTTATGGGTGTATCTTTCATAGATTTTACCCATTGTTTGGCTTCCCAAATACTGTCAAACTGTTTTTCTTTTACATTTTTGCCCATATAACTTTTTTTATCAGAATATTCTTTAGTTTCTGTATAAAGTCTAGGTTTATAATCATTAATCAATAATGATGTTGATTTTTTGTTACTATCTCTAAAACGTAATGCAATTTTACTTTTATGAGGTTTACTAAACGTGTATAAAATATCGTTCAAATTATATCCTTTACAAAAATTAAAATGATATTATATGCATATAATATCATTTTGTAAACTTAAATTTCTTCTATTTTTTCATTATCAATATTTACTTTATAAATTTTAATATCCATAGATTTTAGTAATTCAATTCCAGAACCAAAATTTAAAGAATCATAATATTCATTAAAATAAACTTCTTTTATTCCAGACAAAATAATTAATGAAGCACATTCATTGCATGGAGCATGCGTAATAAAAATAGATGATTCATTTGTACTATTATTACTTTTACACACTTTCATAATTGCATTTTTCTCGGCATGAATTACATTAGGCAATGTTTTAGTACCATCATCTGTTTCACAAATATTAGGTTGTCCAGAATATGTACCATTAAATCCAAATCCAATTATGTTTTTATCTTTTACTATTACAGCTCCAACTTTAGCTCTTTTGGCATATGAACGTTTTGATGTTTCATTAGCTATTTTAGAATAAAAATATATTTCATTTTCTTTCAATTTTCTATCCAATCTTCAATAACACATATTGATGCAAATATAATAACAAGTCCAAATAACCATATTAATGCTGCAAATACTAATATTGTTGTGTCGTCTGTTTCAACACTTTTTATAACAACATCATGTTTTTTATTAACATAAAACGTATTATTACTTAGTTTATTTGTACTGACATATGATTTTAAAGTTCCCATAAATTCTAAAGGTGTTGCATTATACACATATCTTTTATTTGATGTAAACTTAACTGTATCTATATACTGAGTATAATTAGTTTTTAATTCATCAAATTTAAACTTCTTTCCTAAAAATTCATAGTCTGTTACTTTAAAATAATCTCTATTATAGAAATCCCATACATAATAAACTTCGGTTCTATATGTTGTTGTTTTACCAATTGTAACAGGTACTTGTCTTGTTTTTCTTACATAATGTTCTTCTTTTCTATCAATGTACATGTATTGACCTTTAATATAAGAATCTTCTACATATCCAATTGATTTAACTTTTCCATATGCCATTATATTACCAACATTAGTATTAATGGCATAATCAAACATATCATTACTATCAATTTTAAGTGATTTTTGATATTGTAACAATTTGTCATTATTTGTTGCTCTCATATTACCTGTTACTACACTAACAAAAACTGTAAATATTACAGAAAGAACAATGAATATTAATATAGTTCTTTTTGTTACAATACCAAAATTTATCATTTTTAGTCACCAAACATATTTTTAATCGGTTCTTTGGATTCTGTACCAAAGTCTAAAGATTTAGCTTCAATTTGTTCATAACCAAATACTGATAAGAACATTGAATTAGGGAAGCGTCTAACATATTGTCGATAAATCTTAGCTGATAAATTATATGCTTTACGATGTTCAGCAATAAGGTTTTCAGTAGTTGCTAATTCCAATTGAAGATTAGCAAACGTTTTATCTGCTTTTAGCTCAGGATATGCTTCTTGCACTGCTTGAATGCTCAATGCTGCATTTTCAACATCTGACGATTTACTAGAACGTGCATTAGTAATAGCTTCAAAAGTTTCTTTTTCATGTTTTGCATACTTTTTAGCAATATCTGCTAAATTGTAAATCAAATCTACACGTCGTTTTTCTTGTACATTAATATCTGAATAACTATTAGTTACAGATTCTTCTAGTGAAATTGCATGATTTTTAGTACCAATTGCCCACATAAAACCAATGACAATAAAACCAATTATTACACTTAAAATAACAATACCCTTGATGTTCATTTATATTAAACCTTTCTTTTAAATATATATTTCAGTAACTTCTACTTTAAACATACCTTCTTTAACACTTACAATATCTTCAATTTTAGATTTAAAGAACTTGCTTACAAATCTATCATGTTCTTTTTAATTTCTTTTTATTTTGTTGTTTGTTTTAACTTGTGATAATTATATAACAATCAATTTAAAAAGTAAACATATTTAATGTTAATAACTGTAAAACAAAAATGTGTTGTAATTTATAAATCATAACACAAATTATTTAATATTATTTCATGCAAGCTGAATCAATAACACCTTTAGACATTATATACCTCCTTTCTTATAAAGTAAATTATTAATAATTAAATATCCCATCCTTCAGCCAAAGCCATACCATCTTTCATATTAAAAATCCTTAATTGAAAATGTTAGAAATTAAAGTATCAATAGATTCTACTGATTCTTTTACCTTTTCATATGTATCTGCTTCTGTTTTATCATCACGTACTTTCTTTAAACGTGGCAAATACAATGCATATTTTTCAGGTTCATCTTCATTTTGTGTAATAGAATTGAATTTAATTTCAACAATTTTACCAATGATAGAACCGTCTAAATATTCTTTACGTTGTTCATCTGTAAGCCCTGAACCAACATTAAATTTAATCAAACCATCTGATGATTCAATGTTTAAACCACCAATAAGATGTTCATTTTTAGTACCTTTATCACCTAAATATGTACCTGTTACTTTAAGGTCTACAGTACATTCTACTTTAAGCTTAATCATATGTGGATTAGTACCGTTTTTCCATTTGGCATCTTTATCTTTAAGAATAGTACCTTCTAAACCTTTAGATAAATTTTCTTTAAAATGTTCAATAACTTCATCAATATTATTTACTTCTCTACATTCTACTAATTCTACTGAACCATGCATAAATGTAATTAAATCCCATAACTTTGCCCATCGTTCTAAATAAGTAGATTTAGATGATTTTGAATCTAAATCATTCCATTCATCTAAAGGCACTGCATCAAATAATACTAATTTTGTTTTAGTGTTGTCAATTTCTTTACGATTTGATAAACCATTAGATTCTTGTCGTCCTAATACATTACCATTGTCATCAACATGCAATACTTCACCTTGAAAAACAATATCTTTCAAGTCTTTCATTGAGTTAATTACTTCTTCTGATAAAACATTAACTTCATTTCCTGCACGTGTATATGTTTTACCATTGATAATATCAACATACATGCCATCTTCTTTAGTTTGTGATAGCATTGGAAATTTAAGTTTTTTAATAGTCTTTTCAGAAAAACTAGAACAACGATTATATGGTTTGTCTTGTGGAAAATCATCCCATACTTGTTTAAGTGATTTATTTTTCAAACCAATATTAATTTTATTACGTAATACCATTTCAATAACTTTGGCATCATCTTCTGTCAATGAGTTTAAAATATTAATCAAATAATCATCACGTTTTTCATCAATTGAACCTGTCAAAGGTTCAATCATTTCTAATGCCCATGTAATATCTTCATATCCATCATAAGATTCTACATTTGGAATCATATCGACACTATATGTTTTATTAGGTGTCATAGCTGCAATTAACACATTTTTTAAAACATTATTTGTTTTATATTGATTCAATAATGATACCTTATCTTTAGTACCTGATGTATTACGCAAACTTTCAATAATTTCTAAAATCATAATTTTCCTTTACTTATTGTTTAAATAATCTTTCCATTCAAAACTTGTTAATTCAGATGAATTTATATTATAGCACGTTAATCGTTGTTTGAAAACTCCTCCCGTGTCAATATACAAAGTATTTCCTAACTCAGTAGGATATGATAATACAGTATGACCTAAAATAACTTTATCAATACCAATAATGTTGTTATCAATATACCTTGATATTCTATTTCTACCCCATATGCAATTTTCATAATTATTATAAAGGTTATTAATAAAATCATCCCAATAAGTATAATTAATATCACTATGCACTAAACCAACATTTCCTACTTGAATAACCAAAGGCAATTTATATACAAGATAGTAATATGGCATCAATTCTTCATGTGTATATTTATTAGTCCATTCTCCACCATTATAATAATATGCATAACTATCAATTTCACCTAACATATATTCCATAAACATTTGTTCATGATTACCAATGATAGAATAAAACCATTTTTCATTTAGTAGAGCCAACATTTCAAGGTTTTCATTACCTCTATCAATCAAATCACCCACAAAAAACACGGTCTTTAGTTTTATCAAAATTCAGTTTTTTAAGACAATATTTAAAGTAATCATACATACCATGTATATCACCAAAAACATAATCATTGCCAACTAAATTTGATTCATATTTTTTAAATAACATTTCACTTCTCCAAAATATAAAAGCTAGAAACCATTATAACACAGTTTCTAGCTTTTTGTCAAACATTCATTACATCTATTACTGAATATTTATTAATTTTATCAAATTTGTTACCGTTTAAGAATTTTACAATAAACGATTGTTCCTTACTATCAGCCATATTAGATACAAACTCAATTATTTTTTCACGATTATCAGAATCAATATACATTTGTAATAAATTGATATTTGGATGATTTAAGCATATATTTCCTTCTAAATCATCTTTACTATCATAAGAAAATAAACTAACTTTTCCTTGAAAGCTTGAGTAATTCAAATCACCAAAAGTACCTTCAAATGTTTCTGAAATTGGTGTCAATTCATCTTCTTTAATATCATAATTAATATTATCATTATACAACATATGAAAAAACCATGTTAAATCTTTATCAAACTTTACATAAGATAAAACTCCTTTTTGTTCATTTTTATCTAATGATTCTAGATATGTTATTTTTTGTTCTAAAGTCATATTTACTATTTTCATTTTTATTCCTTATAAATATTAAAACATTCAATTATGACCATGTACCTGTAATAGTTTCTACAAACCATTGTGTATCAGTAATTGCAAAAATTTTCAAATGAGAACCCACTGTATTTGTTAATTTTGTTTTTAGACCAGTATCATAATATGAATCACTTGCATTAGTGTTTATTGTCAAATTTGCAGCTTTTAAACACATAAACTCAAAAACTAAACCAGCTTCAGCTTTTGGTAATGTAACAGCCAAGTCACCAGTTGTATTTAAATTATGAGATATAGTGCCACTATCTTTTTGTGTAAAAGTGGTATTGACTGTCAAACTCCTAATTACTTTTTTAAATCCCATTTCTTGTGGTATCAAACTTATAATCTTATCTTTAATTCTTTTATCAATTGATGGCGTTTTAGTACCATCAATAAGAGTAATATCTGTATTTTCATCAGCAGTCAAAACTCCTTTGTACGCTATAGTAGTATCATTAGCATCAATTGCAATTTTATTTAAATCAGATAGTACATCATCATATAATCTAACAGTCATATTTATAATCCTTATAAAAGAAATGGACTAAGATTTAAATCTTAGTCCATTTGTTATTAATTTATAATTATTTATATTATTCAACTAATCAAAATTTTCATCCTTAATGGAAAATACACATTTGATATTTACAATAGATGGTTTTGGAAATAAAACAACTTCATAATTACCTTTATCATCTATACTATCAATTCTAAAAGAACCTAATTCATAATCATAAGTTTTACCAATTAATTGACTAATATTACCATTATAATCTATTAAACTATTACAAATTTCATCATAATATTTTTTTTCAATTCTATCTCCTACAACTTTAGATTCAATTTTTACAGAAAATATATCATATACAAATTCAAATATAACATGTTCGCCATCATTTATTTTAATTAAATAATCATGAATAAATGGCTGGTATTGCTTCTCTAAATTTTTCTCTAGTATATTCTATCATGATATCTAATTAACATAATCTTTTAAATTTATTGTATTTGCATAAAAATCTTTATCAGTACCATTCCATACATCAATAAAATTATATCCAATATCATAAGGTTCTTTAAAAGAAAATAATACATTAACTAATAATTGTTCTAAATGTTGTATAGTTGCAATGTTACTATTATTAATCAATTTAGTATCAAAAATACCAGTGATATAATTATTACAAAAAGTTCCACAACCTAAAATAATATTTGTTCCACATAATTTATTAAAATAATCTAATGAATCCATTATTTTATCATACAAATAATCAAAATCATTTTCATCATTATGTTTGAAATAAAAATCAATACCAATTTCAGTAAATTCACCAACATGCAACTTTTTACGTAAACGTCTGCTTCTATTCTTCATTTAAATATGTATCCTTAAAAATTTCACAATGTATATTATAATCACCTTTTAATAAATCTACAAACATATTATAATTTACTACATTGGCTAAGTTATACACTGTAATATTATAATCATCAGCTATGGAAATTGCTTGACCTGTACCACCAGTTAAGCGTGTTCTTTTACTATGAGAATCACACCCATCTTCAGTCCAACAAATAACAAAATCTGATTTTGTTTTAAAATCTTTACCTAAAACTTGATATGTATTTCTAGCCAATAAATCTTTAGAATTTTTTGTTAATTTATATGGTCTTGGGTGATATTTATCAACATATTTGTATGATTCTTCACATGCATCTTCTTTGTAAAAGATTTCTTTGTTTTCAGGTAATACATATTTTTCAAATGCAGTATCAGCACCTATTGCACCACCTGAACGTAAAATATATCCTTTTGATTGTAAGTATTCACCTATAACACTCATTAAATCTAAAATTTCTTTTGGTGTTTTTCTTGAACCAATACCAGCATAATATTTCATATTATAATCCTAACATTTCTCTAATACTTGCATTTTCAATTTCAGATTTTATAAAATCTCCATGACATTTACAAGGACTACAAAAACAAACTAAATTTATATCAACACCTTTAATATTTAAATCTACCAAATAATCAAATTTTATTTTAAACTTTTCATCATGTTCTAAACAAAAGTAAAACCATTGTTTATATTTTTCAATAGATTCATTTAATGATTTAGTTTTAAACTCAGCTAATGTATTATCTTTATGTGAATAAGGATTACCAAATAAATGTGGTCTATGTATTAAAACTACATCATTTGGTATATCATCTTTAAGTCTATTTAATACTTTAATTATGGTGATTTATCCTGTTTTACTTTTTCTACAATTTCAAATGTTTCTACAATTTCACGCAACATTGCTTTTAATTCATAATGATGCCAATAATAATCTTCACTTAAAATATGTCCATATCTTTGCTTAATACCTTCAATTTTTTCTACTAATTCTACTGCCATAGCATCATAACCTTTCCATTTTGAATATCAACAAATAATACAGGTAAATTATCAATTACATACAACATTTCATATTGGTATCTTACATTAATCAATTTCAATTGTTCAGATTTTACAAAATCATCACCACGTTTTTCAAATCGTTTTTTGATTTCATCAATATCATCAACAAGCCATACAACAGTAAAACCTTTATCTTTTAACTGCTGTACAACTTCTTTAAACATTTCATGTGAACTATGTTTAGATTTATCATTATTAAAAATTTGAGAATATATTATTTCATCTGGGTAATGAAAACGGTCGAAAACAGTATTATTTACAACATTATTCAAACGTTGCTTTGCCAATTCTATTTTATCATCACCATCTGATACTGAACATTTAACATATTCATGACCATAATTATCAGAAATCCATTTGGCTAATGTTGTTTTACCAACACCATCTACACCTGTTAAAATAATATTAGGCATTGCTTGCCAATTAATCAACTTAAAAATATCTTTCATTCTGCAAACACCTTTTCATGTAATTTTTGTATTCCGTCTTGTAATGAAACACATCTAGCTTCAATAGTTTCTGAATTAATACTATTATTCAAAAATATCATTAAATTATTATTTACATCAACTTCAAATGTTAAATAATAATCAATATAAACATCACCAATTTGATGAAGTTTTGTAAGTTCATCATATATGTTCATTAACTTTTCATCATTATAACATGTATAAATTACTTCTGAAATATCAATATCATCTGTAACATCAATAGCTTTAAATAATTTTAGGAAAATACCTTTAATGTTATTACAACTAACATTCAATTCCCAAATTTCCCATGTACCTTTTTCATTGTTTACATATACTTGGACATCAAAAAATATACCATCGCTTGTAAGATATGGGTTAACTAAAAACTCAATCTTATTATCTTCAAATTGAGTTTTAATATAATTGCATACAGTATTATAAGATTCAAATAAATTCATAAAAGTTCTTTTCCATATTTATAATGTTATATATTATATTCTATTAATTTATTTTTGTACACTATTATTTAAAATAAATTAATTGCATTAATTTGGAGTATAGGGAAGCCGTTACTACCCAGTTGCCATATGATAAAATTAAATAATAAATGTGGAGAAAGCAAGAAAGCGTCCTAAGGATATAATTTAAATTCTATTAATAGAATTATTTTAAGTTCCTTTATATTTACTATTTAATTTTATCATATTAAAACAACATGAAAGTAATATTTACCCTTGTAATAAGTAAATAAGCAAAAATAACTAAGCTTATTACAATGGCACTGATTCAATCTCTAGGCTTATTTTAGTATTTGATTGAATCAAGAGAATAATGTATTTTATCTAGAGTTTGCATCTACCTATCTACAAACTTTCATACATCTACTTTATCAGGTCATTGTAGTGACTAGAATCAGATAGAATCAAAAACATCTTAATTCCCCCAATATCTAATAATGACAATGCAACATTTCCCAAAGCTGGTATAGTTTACTTAACCTGTTTATCTGTCTACCTCTCTATAGCACGACAATAGCTGGCTTCCCTAATTTTAGCTAACCACTTCTTATTTGTTATTAAAAACTAGACATATTATTAAGTACAAAAATGAAACATAAGTAAAATAAGATTTGTTTAATAATACATCAATAAGATTATCTATCACTAGACTTCCTGTTAATGGCGTAACACGTTGCTTTTCTTCCTAGCCTGCACAATA
>RRZU011242203.1_pt1 | contig 26118 bp, 24 predicted proteins | sample 2165561 | NCBI WGS metagenome assembly RRZU01 (sample SAMN10456909, study PRJNA506462) | wastewater metagenome | isolation source: wastewater sludge | place: USA: Moscow, Idaho | reverse complement strand
TTAACAAACAGGTCGCGATGTTTTTCCTCAGTATTTTTCAGGACAATCGAAAAATAAGGTTGTCTCAGTGAACTGCTGTAATGGTAGCTGACATCCTCCGCAATTTTCAGATCGAGCAAGGCTTCTTTTAACGGCGATGAATTATTATTTAATAAGATATGGGAAAGAATATCAAAGGCCAGGGCATCCTCATAGGATAATTTATCGCCCAACACCACATTCAGGGCCAGATAGGCTTTGTTTTCCAGGGATTCTTCCTTGGATACGCCATAGGATGTCCGCATTTCGGCCCGAGTTGTCAGTGGTGGCTGGGCCTTGATTTCACTGTCAACCATCTGTTTTTCAAAAGCATTGAGATACTCATCATTTAAATATTTTAAGTGCGCCCGGACATCGCCATCGCCATAGAGATAAATATAGCTGTTGGAAGGATGGTAATATTTTTTATGGAAGCCCAGAAAATCCTCATAAGTCAGTTCCGGAATCACATCGGGATCCCCGCCGGATTCAAACCGATAGCAGGATTGGGGATAAAGGGACTCAAAAATCTTATTCTGGAGCAATTCCTCCGGATTGGAGAAGGCTCCCTTCATTTCATTATAAACCACCCCATTGTAGATAATCGGATCATCGGCATTTTCAATGTGATAATGCCAGCCCTCCTGCAAGAAGGTATAGGGATTCTCATAGATATTGGGATAAAAAACCGCATCCAGATAAACATCCATCAGATTCATAAAATCTTTGGCATTGGTGCTGGCAATCGGGTACATCGTTTTATCGGGATAGGTCATGGCATTCAGGAAGGTGTTTAGCGATCCTTTAGCCAACTCCACAAAGGGTTCCTTAACCGGATATTTTTTTGATCCGCATAAAACCGAGTGCTCCAGAATATGGGGTACCCCGGTGCTGTCGGTGGAGGGGGTACGAAAGCTGATTGAAAAAACCTTGTTATCATCATCGGCCGAGATATAAAGTAATCGGGCTCCGGTTTTTTCATGGACAAAGGTTCGGGCAAAGCCATCTATTTCATCCACAAATTCTTCTTTATTCAAGATAAAGCCGTGGATATTTTCTTCCAGTTTAAACATTTTTTCCTGTTGTTCTCGTAATTCTTTTTTCAAATGTCGCTCCTTTTCTATTCGTATTTATTCGATAATTCCATTTTTCTTGAGATATTCCTTCATTATGCGTTCATGTCCCATTTCCGTCGGTTCATAAAAATGAGTGCCGACCAGATCATCCGGCAGGTATTGCTGTTTAACATAGTGGCCGGGATAATTATGGGGGTACTGATAAGTCATGCCGCGGCCCAGTTTTTTGCTGCCGGAATAGTGGGTATCCTGCAAATGAGCCGGAACCTGGCTGTTAGAGACATGCTTGACCGCCTCAATGGCAGCGTCCACCGCCAAATAGGAGGCATTGCTTTTAGGCGCACAGGCCAGAAAAACCACCGCCTGAGCCAGATTAATCCGGGCTTCCGGCATGCCGATAAACTGAACCGCATCAGCGGCAGCCATTGCCACGGTTAAGGCCAGCGGTTCGGCGTTGCCAATGTCCTCAGATGCCGAGATGACAATCCGTCGGGCAATAAACTTAGGGTCTTCACCGGCGGTGATCATTTTAGCCATCCAGTAAAGCGCCGCATCGGGATCGGAACCGCGGATACTCTTGATAAAGGCCGAGATGGTATCGTAATGATTATCGCCATTTTTATCATATTGGACAGCCCGCTGCTGGATACACTCCTGCGCCGTTTCCAGATTGATGTGAATGACGCCGGCGGCGTTTTTATCCACCGTCAGAATCCCCAGTTCCAGGGCATTCAAAGCCCGGCGGACATCGCCGTTGGCGACCTCGGCAAAATGATCAAGGGCGTCCTGATCACATTTTATTTTCATCACGCCATAGCCCCGGTCCCGGTCCTCGATGGCCCGTTCGATCACATCGCGAATGTCGTCCGGGGTCAGATTGTAGAACTCGAAAATGGTGGAACGGGACAACAGCGGTGAGTTGATTTCAAAATAGGGATTTTCGGTTGTGGCGCCAATCAGGGTTACCAAACCTTTTTCGACACTGGGTAACAGGGCATCCTGCTGAGCCTTATTAAAGCGATGGATCTCGTCAATAAAGAGGATTGATTTTTTATTGTAAACCCCCAGATTGTTCTTAGCCTTATCCAGCACCTCGGTAATTTCTTTTTTTCCCGAGGTAACCGCATTCAGCTCGTAAAACACCGCATTGGTGCGGTTGGCAATAATTTTGGCCAATGAGGTCTTGCCAGTGCCCGGCGGCCCGTAAAACACCACCGACGACAGTTTGTCGGCTTCAATCAGCCGATATAAAAGCTTCCCCCGCCCAATAATATGCTGCTGGCCGACAAATTCTGCCAGGGTCTGGGGTCGCATTCTCACCGCAAGCGGAGCATTACCGGCGATTTGGCCTTCATAATTCTGATTAAAAAAACTTTCCTGCATAATGTCCTTTCACGATCGGGTTTTTTCCTGGTTTTGCGAAGCCAATGCCAGGATCGCAATTACCGGTTCGTTTCAATCACATCTATCTCTATCTGGTTTAGCTCAAAAAAATCATAGAACCACTGGTCAATTTCCGCCAGAATCCTGGCTGATTCTGCAGTGTCTCCATTTTTCTTTAATTCTACAATTCTATCATAAGAATCTTTAAAATACTTAATAGGTTCATCTTTTATATCCGGTATTCCCAGCCGCAGCAGGGTATTTGGATAATACTCATAAAGTTTGTCCCCCAGTTTTTTTCCGTAAGACTTAAAGTAATAATTATACAGCCGGCTGTTTAACAGAAGCACCAGAAATTCCTCATTGACCTGATGGTAAAGCCGGGATTTGAGAATCAGTCCATAGACATCCGCACTGAAATAACATTTATTTTCATCAATCGCAAAACGATTTTGGGTTGCCTTATAAGGGAAGACGATTTTTCGTCCTTCAAAATGATCCGGATCCCGGCCCCATTGAGGCTTATACCAGGCCAGCTTGCCATTTTTGCATTCGCGGCGGTTTGCAAGCTTGTCCCGGTGGTTTTCCAGATGCGCGGCCACCTAAGGGTACTGATCAACGGCCCCGATCCTGTTGGTATAAAGGATTTTCTTTTGCGGTTCGGTTACCTGGTAGGCCCTGACATCCTTGTTTTTAATCCAGGGTTTTAACAAGGCCGGATCAAAGGCACAAAGCGCCGGATCAGTCTGCTCAAAAATAAAGGCCTTGTCATTTCCGGTAATAATCCCCTGAAAACTGTGAACCACATTATCCAGAGTGAACGGTGTTTTTTTCTCAATTTTTTCAATAATCCCCTGCGTAACCGGGGAATAAAGCCGCCAGGAATCGTCATTCAGACGGGCCTGCAGCAGTTCAAACGACTCATAAAGATCGCCTGGCGGATTTTCTTGCGCCAGTGATTGGATCAGCTTGGGATAGCTTTCCGGTTTATGGTTTTTAATAAAGAACCGTTTCACCTGAATGGTTTGGCCGTCATCAATCCGGTTCTTCTTGACCAGCCGGATGATGGCCGGATCAACTCCAACCCCTTCAATAACCCGCAACCCGTTGAAATCGACAATTTCCTGGATCGCAAAAGCTTTCCTGACAAAGGCTCGTAAGGCTTTACCGTAGAAGGCTTCAATAAAATAGCGGGAGGTGATGTGGATTAATTGTCCGTCGGGTTTCAGCAACTCCCAGCCTCGGTAGATAAAGCAATAAGATAGATCACCCTTGTCCCGGTACACCTCGGCATAGCGGTTTTTAAGCTCTTTCATATACTCCGCCTGGATTTCTTTATGACCGACATAGGGTGGGTTCCCGATCACTACATCGACCGACTGCACGGCAACTAATTCTTCGGTCAGAATATCGCCGCAAAAAATCCCCAGCGGCTTAACGTATTGGTTTCCTTTTAAGGTCAGGATCAGCCGGGTTACCAGACAGGCCATCGGATCCCGGTCAACCCCCAGCAGGCCGGTTTCCAGCAGCTGGCGATGCTGTGCTTCTTTTTCTGACGGACTCAATTCACCGCTTCTGGCCACAATCTGATCATAAATGGCATTTAACAGCGATCCACTTCCGCATGCTGGGTCCAGAATCCGGAAATCCTGCTGTTCGTTCCCTGATTTGAACGTCCCCAACACATCGGATGCCATATAAGTGGCAATGTTTTCCGGAGTATAAAAAATACCGTGGTTTTTCTTATGATTGATCAACAGACTGGCTTCGTAAAGACTGCCAATCAACCCCGGATTCTCACCTGCCAGCGAGGGTGATGCCATTGTCAACTCACAAACCCAATCCCAGATTTCATCGCCAATCGGTTGGGGATCTACTATTGGTTGCTCGCCGAATGCCAACCTGAGGGGCGTTCCCTGCCACAATCCCAGAATATAATCCAGGCTAAAGTTCTTTTTGATGTCCTTGCGATGGGCTTCAAAATCAATCCGCAGATTGTCGGTCAGATACTTCAAAACAACGCAGGTAAGCAAAAAAAGCACATTGGCACTGCGATCCTCAGTCAGGTAATTGTATCTATTTATAAATTGTGTCAGCTTATCTGAAATCTCCTGGAACTTCATTAAAACCTCTTTCATATTATTGATGTTAGTCTCACCTGGTTATTATAACATCATTTGTCTGAAAAAGATAAAGAAAAGGCTGAAATAAACGATTCAAACAAAAAAATCCGGAGAGCATGTTCTCAGGATTGTAGTTGTTGCTAAACTGACGTACCGACCAATTGTTAATCTGTTGTTCGCCGCGGAATCGGACAGGCTTTGCCGTGTCCGCTCCGATGCGTACAACATGATGTAACAATTGTCGGTACTGGATTATCTATTTTGATAGTCTGAATCCAGAGAACAGGTTCTCAGGATTTTTTGATACAATTATTTTCTAAACTTAGAATAGCCTGATCTCGGTGATGGCCGTGTCATGCTCACCGTCCGCAGGTCCCGCTACCACTGAATCGATAACGAAAACCACTGAATCACCGGGATTAATGGTGATTGGGCTGATCGAGATCACCTGTTCATTCCGGGTCCTTTCAAGAATCATGTTGGCTACTGGACTGGTGTTAACATACATCACCATACCCCGAACACTACCGTTTTCGGCAAAGGATGTGGCAGTCTTGACATAACCGTTTTTAATCGCCACACCATGGATGGTCAGGATGGATGTTCCGTTATAGACACATTGAACATATTCGCCAACCCCATCGCCAGACACCCCTTCAACCCAGGCTGTGTTATCACTGCCATCCATCACGTTGCCGACATAATAACTGATCCCAGCCATATCCGGTAGAGTCGAAGACGCATAGAGACTGAAATTCGCATAGTCCCAACCGCTGGCGGTGCCGCCTCCCGAGTCGGACCCTTCTGACTCGGATCCACCAGACGTGGTTGGAATATCATTGATAACGTATTTGCCTTCGATTATTTTACTGGCAAAACCAGCCACATTGACTTCAATGGCTTTGATTGTTTTTTCACCTTTTGTCAAGGTAATCGGCTCTGTATATGTGATTGAACTGACCGTGGGCCGAGATCCATCCGTCGTGAAAAAAACCTTATCATTGGCATCAGCCTTAACGATTTCCAGTTTTTGTTCCCCCTGATAGGTGCCCGGATTCAGATTAAAAGATGGCGCCTTAACCGAATAGCTACTTTTCTGGTCGGCATATTTACTATCACCGGTGACTTCGGTGGCCCGATCCAGCAGGGCGAAAAGATCAGTTTCTAAGGCCCCTGCCATAATTTCCGAAGCGATGTAGGCATCGAAGATTGCTCTTAACTTTTCCTTATTTTTTTCCTTGAGGAGGACTTCCTCAAAAAAGGTATTGGCCATTTTATAATTGCCCGCCCCGGCGTAGGCTTTGGCTTTCCCAAAAATTGCTGCAGCGTTATTCCAATCCAGCTTTAACACCCCATCAAAGGCCACCAGCGCTTCGGTGTAATTTTGAGCTGACAGCAAATCTTCGCCGTTTTTGAGACCGCTGTTGATGGCATTGGCTTTCTGAAAACTCACAAATCCAAAAACGGTTCCGGCAATCAGCAAGACTCCAGCTATCACCGCAATTGTTATAATAACTCCTTTATTCTTGACCGGATGCCCGGTTCTCCTCTCGGGAACCAGGCTTTCCGTTTTCTCCCGAACTATTGTGTCGGTATCCCGGGTCTCCCACTTTTCCAGACTTCGGATGGGATTTCCGCAGTTTTGACAAAATAGACTGGACGCTTCATTTTCGTGACCACATTTATCGCATTTCATCTTAATCTCACCCCTTCAAAATAGAATCGGCAGTTTTTTTTAATCACTTATTTGTTTCTGACGCTTCCAACTTGACTACTGATTGAGTATACAAATTGTTTACCCATTTATAGTTTAATTAATCCCGGGTGTAAAACCAGTTCGCATCGCCTTCTAATTATAAACATAAAAAAAAACGGCCATCTAAAGCCGTTATTGAAAATTCTAAATACGAGCCATATCAATTCTGGATATCATTCTCTTTTCAGATGTAGAAATGTCTTCATTACCTACACTTCGAGCTGGGTAGTGCTCTTCACTCATTTCATCTGCGAAATAATGCATTCCACATAACTTACACTTGATTTTTTTGTTTTATCCATCACAAATCCCTCTATAAATCCACACATTCCAATTGCAAAGCATCATATTTCTGCAATAAGCTATTTACGTATCATTTGCATTATGAGCGTTTTTTCATTGTACGATAGCGATGCTCTGTCAGCATCTGAGGAAACCAACTATTTTAAGTCCGTTAAAAAACGTCAACCTGAGATCAAATTAATTACGGTTTGCGAAGTCTACTCATATTACCGCCGCTCTGGCCTTAATATTTATCTTTCGGCCTACAAACAGTTTTCGCTTTTGATATCCGTCTTCCCCCTGTTAAAATTATTTCAGAGCAACTTGGGGCGAAGGCTCCTTTATTATTTTTCCTGGATAATCACCACAGCATTATAAACGATGGTTCTCTTCCCGTTTAGATCAAACAGTACTTTGTTCCCATATTCAGAATCCTCAATATCTACCCGTCCATCATATTCTGCTAATAGTGTGCCACTCTGAGAGTAAACCGAAATATGACGATCTAGACCACCGACCCATTCTGATTGAGTTGTTTTAATATCGCGTCCCATGGATTCACAACCCGCAAATATCAGTAGACTAACGGCCACCATCACTCCAAAAATAATTCGTTTAGACATACTCATTTCTTTTTCCTCCATACTTTTTCTTTATAATCGCATGGTTTTGGGGTTAAATCAATCATTTTGTACTTCAATTTTTGTTTTCCTTTCCCGCAAATAAAAATCAAAAGGTAAATATCCCCCACCATAATTCCAGCAACTTTCACAAATCAGGTTCATCCTTTCAACCTGGCCTCATATTCCCGGTACATTACCTCAGACACACCTACGCGATTCTATCCATCCAGGCAGGCAGCGATATTAAAACAGCGTAGGAGAGCTTAGGCCATCATTCTGCCGTTTTAACCCTGGATCAATATGCGTTCGTAACCGACGGAATGAGAAAGTCAGGAAAAGTCAGGGGCAGAGAAATTTGAAAACTGTCAATTCATATGTCAAATGACCAAAACCAGCTTTTGGGCATAAAAAAAACGGCCATCTCATGCCGTTTATGTAAATTCTAAATGGTGCGAGAGACGGGAGTCGAACCCGTACGCCTTGCGACACACGCCTCTGAAACGTGCTTGTCTGCCAGTTCCAACACTCTCGCATAAATCATTTTGAACACCACTATAGAATACACGTTTTTAGATGAATTGTCAAGCCCTATAGTGATTTTTTTCAATTTTTCTGCTCTTTTTATTTTTAATCAAAACCACTAATTCAACACTCTCAGCCATAGAAACAGCACCAACCCGATCTCAAGCGCAATAATTATCGGAATTCCCCGGACAAACAAAGCGTGCCTGGTTTTATGATGAAAAACCCGCATGCCCAGCAATCCGCCAATAGAGCCGCCAATCACACATAAGCCCATCAAGGTTTTCTCAGGAATCCGCCAGACCTCCTTTTTTGAACGTCGCTTGTCATTCCAGAAAAAGATAAAGGTGATCAGATTAATGATGATTAAATAAGCAATGATATAATTGATGAAATTGTTCATGTTTTTCCTTTTCTCTTTACCGGTTTATACTTAATGAGATACAGGGACTTGAATTAACAAAACCCTGTATCTTTATAATCAAATTATTTTCTACCCCATCAAACCCGGATACAGCGGGTATTTTGCGGTTAAAAAGGCGACTTTTTCAAGCGCCAGTTCCATATCTTTTTTAATCAGCGCCGCTTCGATGGCATCGGCTACCACTTCCATGTCTGCTTCAACCAGACCGCGGGTGGTTATCGCCGGCGTCCCGACGCGGATGCCACTGGTGACAAAAGGGCTTTCCTTATCATAGGGAATGGCATTTTTATTGGCGGTGATATTGACTTTTCCCAGGGTTTCATCCGCTTCTTTCCCGGTCAGGCCGACCTTGCTGACATCTAACAGCATCAGGTGATTGTCAGTTCCACCGGAAACAATCCGAAATCCCCGTTTTTCAAGAGCTGCTGCCAATACTTTGGCGTTCTTGACGACCTGTTCCTGGTATGCCTTAAACTCTGGCGTTGCAGCTTCTTTAAAGGCTACCGCCTTAGCCGCGATCATGTGCTCCAACGGACCACCCTGAGTGCCAGGGAAAACGCCCTTATCAATCAGCTTGGCATATTCTTTTTTACAAAGAATAATCCCACCACGAGGACCACGCAAGGTTTTATGAGTGGTGGTGGTAACAAAATCAGCGTAGGGCACCGGGCTTTGATGCTGTCCAGCAGCCACTAGACCGGCAATGTGAGCCATATCCACCATCAAATAACAACCAGCGGCCTTGGTCAGCTTTGAAATCCGCTCAAAGTCAATGGCTCGGGGATATGAGCTGGCACCTACGACAACTAATTTGGGCTGGTGTTCTTTGATCAATTTCTCGATCTCATCATAATCGATGGTTTCGGTTACCTGATCGACACCATAGGAGATAAAATTATAATACTTTCCTGACAGGTTGGCGGGACTACCGTGAGTCAGATGGCCACCCTGATCGAGGCGCATCCCCAGAACCGTATCACCCGGTTCCAGAATTCCCATATAGACAGCAGTGTTGGCCTGAGCCCCAGAATGGGGTTGGACATTGGCGTGTTCGGCGCCAAATAAGGCCTTGGCCCGATCAATGGCAACCTGCTCAATCGTATCAACATGAACACAGCCACCATAAAAACGGTGTCCGGGGGTACCTTCGGCATATTTATTGGTTAAATGACTCCCCATGGCGATCATCACTGCGTCTGACACAAAGTTTTCAGAGGCGATCAACTCTAAATGACTTTGTTGTCGATGCAATTCTTTTTCCATGAGCTCATAAATCTCAGGATCTGTTACTTTTACTTCTTCAAAATACATAATTTCCTCCATCAAACTCTTTCTAAAAGTCATTACGCCGATTTGAAAGCCTCTCAAGGGAAGCCGCAATACTATTTAAATAGATCGATATTTCTTCAATTTTCACTTTGAAATAAAAAACAAACATGATGCCTGACATCAAAAAAAAGATCAGCAATATCGGGATGATACTCCAGGCCACTCCGGCCATACTATTTATAAATTGATTCATATTGTCCTCCATTAGGCGAGTGTCTTTATTTGAGAGACACTTGTACGGCAATAACATTTACTATTGTAACATTAAATTCTGATAATGCAATACACATTCCATCATTTTTTGCGATTTGTTTGATCTCCGGAAAAATTTAAGGTTTATTTCGAGCTTATCTTATCAATACTAATTATGTGGCGAAATTTGTATCTTACTCTCCCAAGAATCGCCTGGTCATCTAGACTTTATTCCACCACTTCAATGGCATCCCCGGCTTTGATGGTGCCGCCTTCGAGGATAATTGTAAAAATGCCTTCCCGGGGCATTACACAATCGCCGACCTGTTGGGCAATTTCACATCCGGCATGACATTCTTTACCAATCTGGGTAACTTCCTGCAGGGTTTCACCGATTTTTAGTCGGGTTCCTACCGGCAACTCGTACACACAAATCCCTTCAGTCGTAATGTTTTCGGCAAAATTACCGGCGCATAGTCCCGCTGCTCCCATGGCGATCATCTTATCGATGCTTTCCTGACCTAACAAACTGACCTGACGATGCCAATTGCCGGCATGGGCATCACCTTCGAGACCGAAATCCTTAATAAAATTACCAATCGGAATCGGTTTTTTCATCACACCTTTTGTTTCACTGATATTAATTGCTACTACTTTTCCACTCATATTTTTTCTCCTGTTAATTTTATTGGTGTTTGGAATTAATAAACTCACCGGATTTACCACCGGTTTTTTTAGCCAGATAGATCGCTTCAATGGTCATTTCTTTGTCAACTGCTTTGCACATGTCATAGATGGTCAGGGCGGCCACGGAAACCGCTGTTAAAGCTTCCATTTCAACCCCGGTCTGGCCGGTATTTTTAACCGTTGCCTCGATTAAAATCCGGGAATTTGCTTCATCGATTTCAAAGTCAATGTCACTGCCGGAAATAAAAATATTATGGCACATCGGGATCAGATCGGCGGTCCGTTTAACACCCATAATTCCGGCAATTTGAGCCACACCCAGGACATCTCCTTTTTTCATCTGTCCAGCCATTACTTTTTGCAGGGTCTCTTTTTTCATGGTGATGGCACCTTTGGCAATGGCCACCCGTTCGGTACTTTTTTTCTCGCTGACATCCACCATTTTACTGCGGCCTGCCTCATTAAAATGGGTAAACTCTAAAATCTCTTCGTCCATATCATCCTCCAATTTCGTTCATATTTCTTAGTAACTGTTTTTCATCTTCATTGATGTGATGTTTTTCCGGTTTTTCATTAATCGCCTGTAAGAGAATTTCATGATAGGTCATTCCCGATTGATGCAACGCCACCAGGTCAATCTCGTAGTCCGAATGGAGACAGGGCTTGATCTTGCCATCGGTGGTGATCCGGATACGGTTGCATTCACTACAGAAATGTTTGCTAATGGGATTGATCAGTCCCACCCGACCCTTGGCTCCAGGCAGTTGATAATATTCTGCCGGTCCGGTTTTATCAGGAATCAGCAACGGGGTTAAAGCCGGCATTCGTTTTAACACCTCATCATTGGACAGATATTTATTTTCCGCAAAACCACTGGATTCGCCCAGCGGCATTAATTCAATGAACCGTACATAAACGGCTTCGTCCCGGGTGTAATTGACAAAGGTCTCAATTTCATCGTCATTGAAGTCTTTGATCAGCACCGTGTTGATTTTAATCGGATCCATCCCCACGGCCTTGGCCGCGGCAATCCCGGCAAAAACATCTTCCAGATGACCCCATCGGGTAATTTCATGAAATTTGACCGAATCAAAGGTGTCCAGACTGATATTCACCCGGTTCAAGCCGGCAGCTTTTAAATCTTTGGCATATTTCGGTAAGAGAATCCCATTGGTGGTCATGGTCAGATCCTCAATCCCGGGGATTTGGCCGATCTGTCTGACCAAATCGACAATCCCATGACGAACCAGCGGTTCTCCACCGGTTAACCGGATTTTATTGACACCCAGCGAAACTCCGGCTTTGATCAACTCCAGAATTTCTTCAAAGGACAGATTCTTCTGATGCGGATGTTTCTCGATCCCCTCCTCCGGCATGCAGTAAACACATCTTAAATTGCATAAATCGGTGATGGAAATCCGCATGTAATTAATTTTTCTTCCATAATTATCCTTCATCTGTTTCCTGCTTTCTCCCCTGATGTCTAGGGTTCGACTATTTCGTATGGCTGTTCAAATTTATATCTCCCCGCCGCTTTTAAAGTATCTTTATCGACCAAATGTTATCGTTTTTGGCTTAATTATATTCTAACGATTATTATCATAAAAAACAATATCAATTCAAGACTTTAATTATTCGTTAAAAATTGTTATACTGATATAAATATCTATTATCAGATTTCAGGAGGTGGCGCGATGTCACGTTATGAACGTAATTTCCCAGCTTTTTCCGAGGCTGACTTTGAGCGCATCCAACATGCTACGGTTTGTGTCGTCGGCTGCGGCGGTTTAGGTGGCTATATCATCGAAATGCTGGCCCGGGTCGGGATTGGTGCGCTGATTTTAATTGACGGCGATGTTTTTGAAGACTCCAACCAGAATCGGCAGATTTTTTCGACCGAAAAAAATCTCGGTACCCCCAAAGCTAAAGCGGCGGCGGCCCGGGTTAAATTGATTAACAAGGAAGTGTCAACTACCTATTACCACGACTTTCTCGACCAAGAAAATGGATCTGCCCTGATTGGCGCGGCCGATCTGGTGGTGGATGCCCTGGATAATGTACCCGCCCGGCTCACCTTGCAGTCCCTGTGTAAGGAAAAAAACATTCCTCTAATTCACGGCGCCATCGGCGGCTGGTTTGCCCAGGTCACCACGGTTTTTCCAGAGGACGATACCCTGTCCCGGCTTTATGCCGGCGAAAAAGAATACGATTCCAAGTCTCTGGGCAACCCATCCTTTACTCCGGCCCTGGCTGCTTCGCTGGAAGTTTCCGAAGCCTTAAAAGTCCTCACCGGTAAAGAAGAAATATTACGGAACAAACTTTTGTATATCGATTTATTAGCCAACGACTTTTTTACATTTAATATTTAGGAGGAAATCATGTATCGAACTGGAATAATGACCCTAAGTGATCTCGGCTCAAAGGGCCAACGCGAAGACAAAAGCGGCCCGATGATCGCAACAATGCTGGCTGAAACCAAACTTTATCAGGTAATCAAAACGATCATCCTGCCGGATGATCTGGAAACGATTAAAACCGCCCTGATGGCCTGGGCTGATCAAGACCATCTGGATCTGATTCTGACCACCGGCGGCACCGGTTTTTCGCAGCGAGACTGGACCCCGGAAGCCACCATTGCCGTCTGCGACCGGATGACCCCGGGGATCCCCGAAGCGATGCGTTATCACAGCCTGCAGATCACGCCTAAAGCAATGCTCAGCCGCAGCGCCGCCGGCATCCGCAAACAAACCCTGATCATCAATCTCCCCGGCAGCCCCAAAGCCGTCAAAGAAAATCTTGAAGCCATTCTGCCGGCCCTGGATCACGGCCTGGAGATGCTCCTGAGCAGCGGTTCCGCCAATTGCGCCGAACCCATCAAGTAACCCCACCCATAAAAAAAGCGTATCTCCCCATCTGGAGAGATACGCTTTTTTTCAGGCAAATAAATAACTCAGTACCGACAATTGTTATATCATGTTGTACGCATCGGAGCGGACACGGCGAAGCCTGTCCGATTTTCGCGAAGGCAACGAGCCAATCACAAGCTTGCTTGTAGTTGGCGACTGCCCGCGACTAATGCGAAAGGAGCAACGCGGATTTCGTATTGGTCGCAGCGAACAACAGATTAACAATTGGTCGGTACGGCAGTATTCTTCGCACCTAAATTTACTGCTTTTTTTACTAAAGTTCCATGCCGTTTAAGATATCACGCAATTGGACCAGCTCATCGGCGGTCAAGGTGATGCCCTTACGCATTTTTTCGTGATCCGCATTCCAATCCCGAATGTCATATTTGGGATCCCGTTCATTCCAACTCACGAGATTCAGTTCTTTCTGCCAGCCGCTGGGCAACTCGCTGAGAACTCCAATTTCTTCTACAACTTTAAATGTTATCGCTGCCATCTTACCCTCGCCTTATAACAACTCATCGAGTTTACCGCTAAACTCGATTTCTTTAAGTTCCGAAAAACCACCCACAAATGTCTCTCCTATAAAGACAAACGGCACTGTATAATGACTGGTCTGATCCTGCAATTCACGGCGGGTCTGAGTGTCATTGTAAATGTCAATTTCCGTATACTTCAACCCCTTGTCATCCAGAAGTTGTTTAGCGGCTCGGCAATATGGACAGTGGGCCCAAGTATATAATTTAATTTCTTTCATTTTTCAGGTCACCTTCCCTTTTTAAATTTATTTAGCTCTTAAATTTAATCCTATTATTTCATTTTAACCCTTATTTCTCAAGTGTCAACAAATAATTCTTAAATAATTGTAGAATTATTATCTCAATTATCGTATTATTAATCTAATAACAATAAAAGGAGATTACCATGCAAAATGTAACAATAGTGGATCACCCACTTGTCATGCACAAATTAACCCATCTTCGTAAGATGGAAACCCCTTCCCGGGAGTTTCGTGAACTAGTAAAGGAACTGTCCAGCCTGATGGCCTGGGAGGTTACCAAACATTTCCCACTTAAAGAAATTGAGATTGAAACCCCCATCTGCAAAACCACCCAAAAAGTTCTGGCCGAAAAAGATGTCGTCATTGTCCCCATTCTGCGGGCAGGTTTAGGAATGGTTGAAGGCTTTACCAATATTATCCCCAAGGCCAAAATCGGCCATATCGGTTTATATCGTGATCCCGAAACCCTTCAGGCCGTGGAATACTATAAAAAACTGCCTTCTGACATTGCCGAAAGAGAAGCGATTATCGTTGACCCGATGCTGGCCACTGGCGTTTCGGTGATTCATACCATTCGCCTTTTAAAAGAAGCCAACTGCCCTAATATCAAAGTAGTTCATATTCTTGCCTGTCCAGAAGGAATCAAAGCCGTCACCACCGCTTATCCCGAGGTTCCTATTTTTTGTGCTGCCATTGATGATCACTTAAACGACCATGCTTACATTGTGCCTGGTTTAGGGGATGCCGGCGACCGACTTTTTGGTACCAAATAACCACAAAATCATTTTTCAGGTAATTAATAAAACCTGTGCCCAGGCCTTAGTTGATTACCGGAAATTCAAACCCTGGAGGTTGCCATGCACCAGTCACGCTACAACTTATTTACTGCCATCGCTCTGATTGTTGGCGTCGTTATCGGTTCCGGTATTTTTTTTAAAAGCGATAATATTCTTGTCGCCACTGGCGGCAGCGTTGTTTTAGGTATACTGGTCTTTGTCATCGCCGCCATCAGTATCGTCTTTGGTTGTTTAACCATTGCCGAGTTGGCTGCCCGAACCGATCAACCCGGCGGAGTGCTTTCTTATGCCAAGGAATTTATCAGTCCCAGTATGGGTTCAGCCTATGGCTGGTTTCAGACCTTTATTTATCTACCCACCATCACCGCCATTCTGGCCTGGGTTTCCGGTATCTACTTTTGTATCCTCTTTAATGTGGAACAAACCCTGGAAATTCAGATCCTGGCAGGGGTCGGCTGTTTCTTGGTGCTTTACTGCACCAATATTTTTTCAGCTAAAATCGGTGGTCATTTCCAGAGTGCTGCGATGATCATCAAACTGATTCCGCTGGTGATCATCGGTTTTGCCGGCATGTTCTTGGGTGGCACCGGGGAACATTTCACCAGCACCGCAGTTTCCGAAATTGGCTCGACCGGTTGGATTGCCGCCATTGCCCCAATTGCCTTTTCATTCGATGGCTGGATTATTTCCACCTCGGTGGCTTATGAAATTAAAAACAGCAAACGGAATCTGCCGCTGGCGTTGGTCATCAGTCCCTTAGTCATTTTAGTGCTTTACATCATTTATTTTGTCGGTATTTCCAATCTGGTCGGACCAACCGAAATAATGAACAGCGGGGATGCCCATCTGGACTTTGCCGCCAATATGATTTTTGGTCCCAGCGGTGCCAAAATCCTGATGTTGTTTGTTTTTATCTCGGTGCTGGGGACCCTCAATGGTCTGGTCATGGCGATGATCCGGATGCCCTATGCTTTAGGACTGGATCAGATGATTCCCAAAGCCAAAACGATGACGAAGGTTTCACCCGGTTTTGATTTTCCGGTCAATTCAGCGTTTTTTGCTCTGATCATTGTCGGGTTCTGGTTAACAATTCATTATTTCGCTCAGAAATATACCCTGTTCCCTAACTCCGATATATCCGAAATCGCCATTGTGACCAGTTATCTGCTTTATTTGGGTCTTTACTATAAGGTTTTTGTATTGTGGAAAAAGAAAGAAATAAAAAGCGTCTTCCGGGGTTTGATCTGTCCGATTCTCGCCTCCATCGGTTCGCTGATTATTTTCTCCGGGGGAATTCAGAATCCGCTGTTTGGCCTCTATTTTGCCATTTGCGCCGTTGTTTTTGGAACCGGATACGGCTATTATCATTTTGCCGTCTTAAAAAAACAAATAAAATAAAAAAAATAATATTTTTTTGGTTATTTGTGTTAATTAAAAAGTTTTGGGTAAATAAGTTATATAGCTTTTCTCCTCAAAGCATATTAATAATTAGAAGCGGAGCACCCTCACCGGGGTGTTCCGCTTCTCTTTTTGCTTAATATTATTTTCTAAGATCATACATAGATAATGTTAACCTCTTTATTAATGCTGCGCAGCATATCAATCAGTTTCTGAGTCACCCGCCACTTGGTCGTCAGTTCCTCAGGAAAGTCCGGGTTCTGATGGGCCGGATTAATAGAATTCCCCATAATCAGATCGATGGTGGTACATTCGTTCATCAAAATATTCGCCAGCATCGAGGCCCCGTTTTTTTCATGAAATATTTCCCGGCCGCAACGATTATTCATATAGTCATCGCAAATCCGCAGGGTTTCCTGAAGGGTCAATACCCCCTCCGTCACCAGATCGATTCCTTTGATGGTAGCAATCGGCGGCACACGGTCCGACATGGTTGAAAAATCAACCTTGACTTCTTCCCCAAATTCCCGGGCGACAATATTGGCTGCCGTCCCACCACAGACAATTTTTTTGCCGCGGGCCCGTTCCAGCAATCGTTTGATCTCGGCATCCTTTTCCTGATCCAGTGGCGGCCCGGAAAAAATGGTAATATATTTTCGTTCTTCTGCCTTGATCACCGCCACGGTGGTGTCATCTCCGGGTTCTTCACCATAGAGGTTATAACAGGTGTCCACCAGCGCCATCGAAATATCCTTGGCCTTCTTATTTTCATAGGAGCGGGCCAGAACATAGTCCGCCGCCTCCTCCCATTGCCAGCCAAAGTTTAACAAATGACCAATCCCGGCATGGATCACACCATCGCTGAAAAAAGCCATAATATCGCCTATTTCGATTTCCATTGAGGTTTCATAAACCGATTTCCCCTGGAATTCGATTTCCTTGCGTTCCAGTTCTATGATCTCCCCATCCCGGATAAACACCAGTGGCGGATTATCAAATTCCAGAATATAAGCCATCCGGTTCCTAAATACCTGCACAATCGTAAAGGTCGAGTAAGCCATATGGCGGACGCTGCATTTGGGCAGGGTTGCTTCCAGCGTTTCCAGCACATCCATAATGCCCATTTTCTCTTCCAGCATGGTGGCCGCAATGGTAGAGGTCAGGGTTGCCAGAATATTAGCCTTGACGCCACTGCCCATGCCATCGGCCAGCACCACAATAACGCTTTCATCATTGATTCGCACTTCCACATTATCGCCGCAAAGCTCCTCGTGAACCTTGTTGACACTGTCACTGGCTATGTCCATAAATAACGCCATTAAACTTCAACCTCCCGACTGGTTACCACTTTCTGGAGCTTGGTCAGCGTAACCTTGGTTTCAGCAGTGGTTTCGCCCAACAAGCCGGCGATTTCGTGAGCCACCCGCATTTGCTTATCGATAACCCGTTGCGCCATTTTCAGGGTCTCTTCCTGAATTTTCTGCATGTCCTGCTCCTGTTTTTCCTGTCTGGTGATATCAATAAAAATCCCCATGTACAGTTCCTGTTCGGGAATATAGGTTAAGATTTCCATAAAGGTGCGGTTCTCTTTTTCGTAATGACCTTTTCCGGTATAGGTATTCCCGCGGTCATGATCCAGTTTCCGGAAGGGGTTATAATCCAGAGCGTCGACAAAATTGTAACGCATCACATCTTCCTTTTTCATGTTAAAAAGACGTTCAGCGGCAGCATTAAACTCAATGATCCGGAATTTTTTATCGAGCACCGCAATGGCATTGGGCGTAGTGGTGATAATCAGATTCGATATGGCTTCAGTTTTACTGGTGATCAGCGGCAGGCACATATCCATTTCGGCCATATTCCAATAAACGGCTCGGGCTTTATCCCGACAGGTTTCATAGCCACAGGTCCCGCAATTCAGCTCATCCCGCTCCGTAAATTTAGACATCTGATTGAGAATTTTTTCCAGTTCTTCCTCTGGCACTTCACCCAGATGATGAACCGGCCGTTTTCGAAAAGTCCGGGTTGTTTCGATTTGAGGAATATCTGCTGACGGTTCCTTCTTGCTGTTTAAATCAATATAAGTCTGCAGCATTTCGACCTTTTCATATTTTGACAGGGGACTGTGAATATTACCCGGTCCATTGACACAGCCTTCTTCACAGGCGTTCATTTCAATCCAATATTTTTTGTCCAACTGGTGAATTTCATCAAGAAACTCCATACAATCCTTGACGCCGTCGATTCGCAGAATTTTCCGGCTGCCATCGAGATTCTCAACACTGTTTTTGGCCAGCCCGCCAGTGATCGGGTACAGCCGTCCGGTGTTGGTGCCAATGGCGTTAAATTCTTCCATCGGCATTTTACTGGGAACAATGTTTTCCTCTTTAATCCAGGTATCAATTTCATCAAAGGTTAAAACACCGTCGATGATACCACGAACATCTTTATCATGGACTTCCATTTTTTTTGCCAGACAGGAACCAGCGTAGACAATTTTGGCATCCGGATACTTTTCGCGGAGAATCTTGCCATGGGCAATCATCGGCGAAACCTGACGGCTCAGAGATGACAGATACTGGGGATAATAGATCTCGATCAGATTTTTAATCGCCGCGCAGGATGACGAAATGATAAATTTTTTATCACTGCGATACTCATCGGCGTAGGCTTTCGCCACTACTTCGGCCCCAATTGAAGTTTCCTCGATAATGGTAAAACCCAGTTCCCGGAGAATTCCCAGATATTGACGGGGATGCTCAAGATAATAAGCGGTCGGGAATACTGCCGACAAGCTTAATACCACCTGTTCTGTTTTTAGCCATTCCTTAATGGTTTTGACATCACTGTGGATTTCTTTGGCGTTATGGGGACAGGTGGCAATACAAACCCCGCAACCAATACACATCGACTGAATAATCTGAGCGTGTTTATCCTTCAGTTTAATAGCTTTTACCGGACAGTTCCGAATACATTTATAACAATTACGACATTTATCTTTTGAAAAATTGATAATACTCAATTATTTTTCCCCCATAATTATATTGAAGACTTCTTCAACATTTTCAACTGAAACGGCATAGATGATGTCGTCACATTCCACGGCTACACCTTCGGTACATTTTCCCATACAAAACGATCCCACCAGTTCAACTTCATCCCCCAGCTGCTGCTGGTCAATGATCTGATTCATCGCTTTCACCACCTTATACGATCCATTTACATGGCAGGCACTGCCAACACATACTCTTATTGTCTTCATCACACTTTCCTTTATTAAAAATTCTAGATCAATCTGGTTGGTTCATGTTATCATCAGTTTTTTTGTCTGTCAACGGCAGGGCAAAAATGTCATGGTAAAAGACTTAAAAAAAAAGTGTATTAAAATAAGGATAAAAAAACGTTCATTTTTTATCCAAAATCTCGGCTTTTTTGATTCTTTACAGATACTTTATTGATAACCCGACCAATCCGATCATCGATGATTTCATCTCCATCAATCGATTTTGCAGTTTTATTATCTCAACTTAACTCATATTAACTTGATTTTTCTTGCCAGTTCTATTTTTTATTAGATTTATCAAGAAATTTTGATTGCATATTTCATGTTCTTATAGTTATAATAATTACTTAGTCCAGACTTTATCAGGGGTCATTATTTTGGGAGGAAAACCATGAGATATGTACCAACATTTTGTCTTCGCGAAGGAATGATGTTAGGAAACAATCTTTGGGGTGAGCGGGGCGAGTTAATTCTTGCCAAAAATACTGTTCTTACTGAGGATTACATCGAACGCATTAAAAAATTGAATTATAATGGCATCTATGTTGAAGATGATCTGACTAAAGATATTCAAATCATCAACATCATCAATGATCGGGTCCGGGCCGAAACCGTCAAATGTATTAAAGACGTTTTTATTACCACTGAAAATAAAGGCTCTTTGAAAAAGAATACCTTTAATAATATGCAACAGCAGATTGAGTCGATTGTTGATGAAATTCTGGAAAACAGCAGCATGGTGATTAACATGGTTGATCTCAAAGTTTTTGATGACTATACCTATTTTCATTCTGTCAATGTGGCTGTTCTTTCCATCGTTCTGGGTACGGCGCTGGGTTTGCGCCGGGAACAATTATGTGATCTGGGTATTGGCGCGATACTTCATGATATTGGCAAAGTTTTTGTCAAAAAAGATATCCTGTGTAAGGCCGGTGGCCTTTCTGATGACGAATCCTGCGAAATGCAGAACCATTCCACCCTGGGCTATGACTACATTAAAAAAGTTTCCAACATCAGTATGTCTGCTCGAATCGGTATTCTCGATCACCACGAAAAATTCGCCGGTGGTGGCTACCCAAATGATTTGAAGGAAGAGAAGATTTCGCTGTTTGGTCGCATCATCGCCATTGCTGATGTTTATGATGCGATGACCTCCGATCGACCCTACCGTAAAGCGATCATCCCCTCGGAAGTGATTGAATATATTATGGGCGCTTCTCATACCTTATTTGATCCCGATCTGGTGAACGTCTTTATCCGCAAAATTGCTCCCTACCCAATTGGTACCTGCGTGGAGCTGAGCAATCGCTTAACGGGTATTATCATCGAAAACTATGAAAATTTTTCGATGCGCCCCAGGGTTCGGATCTTCAAAAAAGATGGCGAAGATATTACTCCTTTTGAACTCGACCTCAGTGACCGGAATTTCCTGAATATTACGGTTACCAGTGTCTTATAAGCGGTCAGGCTGCCACCCTATTCTTAACCGCTACACAGCTGAGAAAACCAGTCTGAGTGTTGTTCCTGAAAATGGAACGCACTCTTTTTTTACAATTTATTTTTGCCCATTTAAAAACAGCGGTTCGCAACCTAATTTCATTGCCATCTGGCCCATTACATGTTAGAATAAACTTAATTGTAATAGAGCTTATCAATAAGCAACGAACCGCTTAATCAACCCTGGGGAAAGCCTGGGGATTTTTTTGCTTAAATTTATCGTTTCGATACAGACGGAGGATTTATGAATTGAAAAAAAATACCGAAAAAATTATCCAGATTAAAGATCTGGTCAAATGCTATGGCGATAAAACCATCATCGATGAAATTAATTTTCATATTCGACCCAACGAATTTCTGACCATCCTCGGCCCCAGCGGCTGCGGCAAAACGACGCTGCTACGGATGATTGGCGGTTTTGAAAGCCCGGACACTGGCGATATTCTGTTTGAAGGCAAATCACTGCTTAACATTCCCGCCAACAAACGGCCCATTAATACGGTATTTCAGAAATATGCCTTGTTTCCCCACTTAAATGTCTATGATAACGTTGCCTTTGGATTGAAAATTCAAAAAAAAGCCAAGGCTGAAATAGACAGCCTGGTTCAGGAAATGCTGCGGATGGTCAATCTTCAGGGCCAAGAACAACGGGATGTCAATTCCTTAAGCGGCGGTGAACAGCAGCGGGTCGCCATTGCCCGGGCGCTGGTCAATCATCCCCAGGTGCTGCTGCTCGACGAGCCCCTGGGGGCGCTGGATCTCAAGCTGCGTAAAAATATGCAACTGGAGCTGAAAAATCTCCAGAAAAAAACCGGTATCACCTTTATTTACGTCACCCACGATCAGGAAGAAGCAATGACCATGTCCGATACCATCATCATTATGAACCGCGGCCGGATTCAACAGATCGGCTCGCCGGTGGATATATACAACGAACCCCGCAACGCTTTTGCCGCCGATTTTATCGGTGAAAGCAATATTCTCGATTCAATTATGCTCAAAGACTGTCTGGTTAAGCTGCAGGATGTCGAAATTCCCTGTGTCGATAAGGGTTTTGGCGAAAATGAGGCGGTGCTCACGGTGATCCGACCGGAAGATATCGAAATTCTGCCCTCCGGTGCCGGTTTACTGGATGGCATCATTGAATCGGTGACCTTCCTGGGCATGCATTATGAAATCGTCATGAACTGTAAAGGCATCAACTGGCTGATTCATACCACCCGGGAATTTTTCAGCGGCGATCATATCAGCATTCAGGTTGACCCCAATAATATTCATATTATGAAAAAGGAAAACGACCATGAAATCATTTAAGGAGTACATTGCCTATCCCTATGGTCTGTGGATGCTGATTTTTATTGCTGTTCCGCTACTGGTGGTAATCTGGTTCAGCTTTTTATCCAATCCCGATTTTAAAGCTGGGATCTACACCTTTACCTTGGACAATTATCAGGAGTTTATGGACCCGGTGTATCTGGAACTCTTGTACCGCTCATTTCTATATGCTGTTATCGCTACTCTGATCTGTTTTATCATTGCCTATCCACTGGGAAACCTGATCGTATCGCTGCCCGGTCACCGTCAGAATCTGATGATTGTCCTGATGATCATCCCGATGTGGGTTAATTTTCTGCTGCGAACCTACGCCTGGATGGTGCTGCTCAGCGGCAGCGGTCTGATTTCACAATTTCTGGGGCTGCTGGGTTTCCGGGATGTTTCGCTGCTGTATACCCAGTCCGCCGTTATTCTGGGGATGGTTTATAACTTCTTTCCCTATATGCTGTTACCGATTTACACCGCTCTGAAAAAAATCGATCCCGATCTGTTGCGTGCCGCCACTGATCTGGGCGCCAACCATTTCCAGATGTTTGTCAAAATCAAGGTGCCCCTCAGTCTGCCCGGGATCGTTTCCGGCTGCATGATGGTCTTTATGCCGGCGGTAAGTACCTTTGTCATTTCCAACCTGTTGGGCGGTGGAAAATACATGTTAATTGGTAATCTGATTGAGCAACAGTTTTTAACCCTGAACAACTGGAACTTCGGCTCGGCCATTTCGATGGTGCTGATGACAATTATCTTTCTGGTTCTCGGTATCGCCCGTCTGATTACCGGAAAAGAGCTTGATACCGGAGGTCAGCTGCTATGAAAAAGCTTTTCAGAAACCTGGCCTTTGGCCTGATCTTACTGTTTTTATACGCCCCGATTCTGGTGCTGATTGTTTATTCGTTTAATGATTCGAAAATTATGGGGCCCTGGGCTGGCTTTACCCTTAAATGGTATGTGATGCTCTTTCAGGATCGTTATATCCTTCAGGCCTTGTACTATACCCTGATTATCGCTGTGGTGGCCACCACAGTGTCCACCATTGTCGGTACCATTTCGGCGCTGGGCATTTACCGGATGCGGGCCAAGCTGAAAAGACCCTATCTGTTACTCAATAACATCCCGGTGTTGGTGCCGGATATCGTCATGGGGATCACCCTGATGTCGCTGTTTATTTTTGCCGGCATGAAAATGGGTTTAACCACCATTATTATTGCCCACATCACCTTTTGTATTCCCTATGTGATCCTGGCAGTCCTGCCCCGCTTTAACCGACTGCCAGAGAATATTTTTGAGGCGGCTCTGGATCTCGGTGCAACCCCACGACAAGCTTTCTGGAAGGTGCTGTTTCCGGAAATTCTGCCCGGTGTCACCTCCGGCGCCCTGATTGCCTTTACCCTGTCGATCGATGACTTTGTGATCAGCTTTTTTACCGCCGGCAACGGCGTCAGCAACCTGTCGATCACCATCTACTCGATGGCCAAGGCCGGTATCAACCCTAAAATCAATGCCTTGTCAACGATCATGTTCGGGTGTATCATGATCTTATTGATCCTGATCAATATTCGTAGTGAAAAAGGGATTAAACATATCCAATAATAAAGGAGAATGCCATGAAAAAAATCGTATTAATTTTGTCGTTACTGTGTCTGCCTTTTCTGGTCGGTGGCTGCGGCTCCGATGATCGGGCCGAGCTCACCGTTTATAACTGGGGCGATTATATGGACCCTGAGGTAATCGCCCAGTTTGAAGAAGAATTCAATTGTCGGGTCAATTACGAAACCTTCACCTCCAACGAGGACATGTACGTCAAGGTCAAGAATTCATCGGATACCTACGATGTGCTGGTCCCTTCCGACTATATGATTGAACGGCTGATCAGCGAAGACATGCTCCGACCGATCACCAAAGACAATATCCCCAATCTGGCCAACCTCGATGCCTCTGCTCAGAATCTGGCCTTTGATCCCGGCAATCAATACTCAGTGCCCTATTTCTACGGAGTTTTGGGGATTGTCTATAACACCACTCAGGTCACCGAACCGGTGGATAGCTGGAACATTCTCTGGAATGACAAGTACGCTTCCAAAATTTTAATGTACGACAGCATTCGCGACAGTATGGGCGCCTCACTGAAACGGCTGGGTTTCTCGATGAATGAAACCAGCGAAGCCAATATCAATGCTGCCCGGGATGCCCTGATCGCCCAGAAGCCGCTGGTCATGGCCTATGTTACCGATAACGTCAAAAGCCTGATGGCCAGTGGCGACGCTGCCATGGCCGTGGTTTACTCTGGTGATGCAGCCATTATCATGAGCGAAACCGACAATCTCGGCTTTGCGGTACCCAAGGAAGGTTCCAATGCCTTTTATGATAATTTTGTCATTCCCAAAAATGCTCAAAATCCTGAGCTGTCCGAACAATTCATCAATTTCATGCTGACCCCGGAAATTGCCGCCCGGAATATTGAATATGTCGGTTATTCTTCGCCGAATACCCCGGCCCTGGCCCTGCTTGATGCCAGCTGGTCAGCCAATGCCGCTTTCAACATCAGCAAGGACGATCTGGCCCGCAGCGAGATCTTCAAGGATCTGCCCAGTGACGTGATGGAAATCTATAACCGGGCCTGGACCGAGATCAATGTGTCCAACTAAAGAAACGACCAATCCCCATTGGCGCCGTCAGATCACCCTGTTTCTGACCAGTCAAACCGTTTCGCTGCTGGGGTCTGCGATTGTTGCCTATGCCATTATCTGGTACGTAACCCTGACCACGGCTTCCGGGTTGATGATGACGATCTCCACCCTATTCAGCTTTTTACCGCAGATATTGGTGTCGCTTTTTGCCGGGGTGTGGGCCGACCGCTATCATCGAAAATATCTGATCCTCCTCGCCGATGTACTGATCGCTACGTCAACCCTGATCCTGGCGATTCTCTTTTTGATCGGCTACCAGGAGCTCTGGCTGCTGTTTCTGGTCTCGGGGATCCGTTCCTTTGGGGCCGGCGTTCAGACCCCGGCGGTCAATTCACGGCTTCCCCAGCTGGTTCCGGAAGACAAGCTGATGAAGGTAAACGGCATTAACGGCAGTATTCAGTCGCTGACCTTCATCATCGCACCCGCCATCAGTGGTGGTCTGCTGGTGGCCTTTTCGCTGGAGTACACCTTTTTTATCGACGTCATCACCGCGATGATGGCGGTGGGAATATTGGCCTTAATTCCGATCCCCCTCCATCCCAAAGCCCGGGAAAAAAGTACCACCACCGCTCTGGCCGATCTCAAAGAGGGGCTCCGGTATATCCGCCAACATCACTTTATCCGAACGCTTTTTATCTATTATGCCCTGATTATGTTTTTTATTACACCAGCCGCCTTTTTAACCCCCCTGCTGATCACCCGAATCTATGGCAGCGAGGTCTGGCTTTTAACTGTTAACGAAATCTTTTTTAGCGGCGGCACCATGATCGGCGGCGTGATTATTGCTCTCTGGGGCGGTTATGCCAACCGGATCAAAACCATTGCCGTCGGCTGCTTTATCTTTGGGTTATCCATTTCGGCCATGGGGTTTGCCCCCAACTTCGTCCTTTATATCCTGTTTATCTTTATTTCCGGCCTGGCCATTCCCTTTTTCTCAGCCCCCACCACGGTGCTGCTTCAGGAAATGGTAGCCGTTGATATTCAGGGTCGGGTTTTCAGTATTCTCCAGCTGATTGCTACCA
>RRZU011405512.1_pt1 | contig 26122 bp, 31 predicted proteins | sample 2165561 | NCBI WGS metagenome assembly RRZU01 (sample SAMN10456909, study PRJNA506462) | wastewater metagenome | isolation source: wastewater sludge | place: USA: Moscow, Idaho | reverse complement strand
GCCGGGGATGAGCCGCGACGACCTGCTGGGCATCAACCTCAAGGTGATGAAGTCGGTCGGCGACGGCATCAAGCAATATGCCCCGAACGCCTTCGTCATCTGCATCACCAACCCGCTGGACGCCATGGTCTGGGCGCTGCAGCAGTTCTCGGGCCTGCCGGTCGAGAAGGTCGTCGGCATGGCCGGCGTGCTGGATTCGGCGCGCTTCCGCCACTTCCTGTCGCTGGAATTCGGCGTCTCGATGCGCGACGTGACCGCCTTCGTGCTGGGCGGGCATGGCGACACCATGGTGCCGCTGGCCCGCTATTCGACCGTTGCCGGCATCCCGCTGCCCGACCTGGTCAAGATGGGCTGGACCACGCAGGACAAGCTGGACGCCATCATCCAGCGCACCCGCGACGGCGGCGCCGAGATCGTCGGCCTGCTGAAGACCGGTTCGGCCTTCTACGCCCCCGCCACCTCGGCGATCGAGATGGCCGAGGCCTATCTGAAGGACCAGAAGCGCGTCCTGCCCTGCGCTGCCTATGTGAAGGGCGCCTATGGGCTGAACGGGCTTTATGTCGGCGTGCCGACCGTGATCGGTGCCGGCGGCATCGAGAAGGTCATCGACATCAAGCTGGACAAGGACGAACAGGCGATGTTCGACAAGTCGGTCGAGGCCGTGCGCGGTCTGGTCGCCGCCTGCAAGCAGATCGACCCGTCGCTGGCATAAGCCCAGCGCGACAAGACAGAAAAAGGCCCCGCAGGTGCATCCAGCGGGGCCTTTGCGTGTCCGATGCTCAGATGAACTGGAAGTCCGAGACGTCGACCTGATCGACCCCGACGTTGATCAGCGTGATCGTGGTGGTATCTAAACGGATCATGCAGTTTACCCACCAGAAGGCCGCCCTATCGAGGTCCGCTATGGCAACGGCACCCCTCCCCATTCGACAACATTGGAAATGTTGGCGTGCCCATGCGGACAAAGCGCGCGCGGCATTGCCATGAGGCGCCCCATTCGTTTCGATGACAGCCCGTCATGCCGTAGTGAGTGCCCCAGAGCACCGGCATGAAGCAGCGACCATATCCTGCAACCGCCCGCGCCGGACCTCCTTGCGGCCGATGAAGTCAGGCGGGTCCGAAATGATGCACCCAGCCATCCACATCATCGCCCCCTCACCTTTCCGGCCGAGGCCAGATCAGTCGGATTTCAGGGTCGGAACGCCCGTCACGATCCTGCCGCCATGCGCCGTCCTGTCGCCAACCCGCATGACGCCGCGCCCGTTGATCTTCACCACACCAGAGCCCTTGACCATCGGATCGGGCAACGGCGGCGATCCGGGACAGCCGCATTGCCCGCCCTCCACAGCCAGCGGAATGCCATTGAACCGGACCAACGTCTGTCCGGGGTTCATCACCGGGCCACCGCCATGGATCGGGCAGGTGTGCTGATGGCCAAGAAGTGCGATCGGACGCCCCATATCTACCAACCTTCCTGAATATCAAAAGACCAGTGCCTGATCTGGATCGAGCGGGCCTCAAACGCCTGCCTGACAAGAGGACCCGTGGAGATGGCACTGGGCGGGAATTCCACCCCGCATCTGATGATATCCCGATCGGCACGGAATTCAACGGCATAGAGGACGCGCGCATCCTTGAACCAAGAGTCCGGTGGCACGGCGGGTTCAAATGCTGGCCAGCCAGACTTTGGTCAAGGTCAAGCAGCGTCGCCTTGGCATACTCACGCGCATTCTCGTCAAGCGGATTGGCGGCGAACATGCCGATATCGGAAAGGTAATCCGGCGCCACTTTCGGCCAGACCCTGCCCAAGCCGCCCGACCGATCGGAATCCGGCGCAAGCAGTCCCGTCACTACGCGGCGCGACAATGCATTGGTTTTCGCCATATCGTCATAGACGATCGCGCGGCGGAGCCATTGTCGTCAATGGCGACCACATCTCGGTCGACGTGATGAAAGGATCGTCATCCATTCCTCGAACAAATGTCAACGAGCCGATAAGGGTCAGAAGCGCCGCGAATTGCCAAAAGCCCGTCATCAACCCGGACCACAGACGATTGGCGATCAGATCGGCAGAGATGGCGTCGAAAAAAAAGCCGCGACCGGACTCCGTCGCCGCCGATAGAAGCCGCAGAAACGACCCAGAAAGCTCCCGAATGATATCGTCGCGATATCAGCGCGTCGGCCCTGGATCCGCAAGCAGTCGCGATAACAAATAAGCGATCCCGTTTCCTTGAGTCCGGCGGGTAACCTGAATGCCACGATCACGCATCAAAAAAGCCTTTCAAACCATCGCCGATCACAGAGCCGGCGCGCCCAATCGCTATTGAGCTCCTTGTGCGCCTGCCCCCGACATGACCAATTTGATATTGAGATCAACCATAGATCGACGGATAATTTCCGTTCAACATCAGCGTGCTCTTCAGCAGTTATCTGGCGCGCGCCAAGCTGAAAGAGGATGTTCTGGCTCTTCACTTTTCATGTAATCTTGGGATCAAGACCTTTTGTGATCTGGTCAACGCCGCCAAGCACAAAATCGTCGACAATGGTCCGCCAATTAGCGACGTTCAGCCGGAGCTCTTCAAGTTCGTCAGCTTCCGCCCCGCGCCAAACCCGATTTCCAGGCACACATATGTCCATGACCGGGAACTTCCTGGCAACCTCCAGAAATGCCTCACTGCCATCGCAGGGCCAATCGAATGTATCCGATATACAAAGCCCTATCCGGTAAAGGCCGCAACCACAGGCAATACCAGCAGAGCCCGCTTCAGATATATTGACAATCAGGCCTTCTTCTTGAAAGGGACAATCTGGACATAAGTATCCAGCCGAATTGCATCAGTAGCATTCACGAGAAACCATGTCAGTCCAACATCATGGCAATCCCCACCACTAAAGCCATACTGAGAGCTAATTACTACGAACCGTCATTCAGTTACTTCACTGGATGGATCGCTATCAAGGATAACATCTCCATACCTTTTTTGTTTAACGCCAATTCGCATAATGAAGAATGGCCCATCCTCAGCCACAATCACTTGAGTTCACAACCCCTGCCTTCCCGTTCTTGTTTCCATCGGCTTTGAGATCAGCATCGCACATCTCTTTCTGTCCCGGTTGCCAGTCATCGCCATCGAACTTGAGATCGTAGATATCCTTCGACTGACCATTCCCGCCCATCACTGCGACGTCGGGGCGCGCAGAATATACATCCCTGAGAACTATGCGCGAGACCACTTGATCTGCCGACAGACATCGACACGCCTAGAGGCGAGATCATACACGTCATATGCGATCAAGAAGATATATTGATTCGGCATAAGCTTTGACCATAAGCACGCCACTGCCTTGCCAACTTTCGTCGCGACCACGCGCGCAACCCGTTTTTCCGTCTGATTCCGAAAATTATCAAGATGGTGGCCGCCGGCCTCTCTGGCAACTTTGATACGATCCCAGCATCTGGGCGCACAGTCATGTTTGACATAGCGATGTCGATTGATCATCTTGGAAACCCCAGAGTACCACTCGTCTACGATATTTCATAGCTGTTTAAAATTTCTTGCCTTATTTTTGGAAATATTGCTGGCCAACCTTCCCTTGCGCTGCTTTTCACGATTTCCTTTGCGCGTCCTGCACGGAATCTTGCATATTTCGATATATAGGGGTCCGTTGCGATTGCTTCGCTTTACAATCAAGTCTCCACTACCGTATTTCACAATGCGGGCCGCACAGACAGCAGCCTTCGCCACTACCTGACATCAATATTTTTACAAGATATATTTGGTGATATTATATCTTACAAACCCAGCAGCGGCGCCGAGATTGATGGCACATATCCCGGCTGCTGCATTCAGCGAATAGAGATCGGACAGGGGTTTTTTGCCAGATTTATCCCTGTTCGTAGGCGCGGCGCCATACCCCCCGCCGATCAGCCCCGGTTGCAGCGACGCGCCGGGGCTCTTTCACCTCCACCCTTGACCTTCGTCAAAGCCGACACGTGGCTTTGCGAAACGATAACCTTTCCACATATACTTAATAGCGCCCCACAACCCGAATTTTGGCACCATGCTCCGCAGCAACTGGTCGGGGGTTGCAATGGATACGTTCGTCTTGATTTTTGATTTCTCAATTAATTTTTTTAGTTTGTAGTCCATCGTGAGAAAGTAATCCATTTTTGCGCTTTCGGCGCACCAAATGTGATAAGCATCTAGTGCTTGATTTAGGTTTAGCGGCTTCGTTTCTCCCTGATATGCCCCAGTCGTCTTGGTTAATTCGACATAGCGGGGATGCTTTATATTGCAAACGAAATCCAGAGTATGATCTTTGAACTTCCTGTTTCCACCAATAATTATTCGCGACTGCGGCGCAACTGGGTCTGGGACTTCGTGAATTTCACAATCGAAAAAGCGACCCGATGGGCTTGCCATGCCGGGGAGGCCCCAAGTTTCAAGATCAACTTCACGATGAATGTGGAATTTCAGCCACTTATCATGCCCGGCATATGCGAGCATCGCGAGAAACAGAGCGTCGCGCCTTTGAACCTCGCTCTTGATCTTGTGTATCTCGTTCACGGTGTAGGGTTCGTGGAATTCAACCTCAAAGGTTGCATCACCCCAGGTGACCATTTTGCTTTTCTTGCGGTAGACATGTTTCTTGACCGCTGAAAATTTCAAGATATTTGTGTCTAGAAATATATTGGCTACGGGTTTGCTTCGTCCCATCGTGCATCCGCATGTTCATTCCTGCGATCCGATTGTGCGTCGCTTCATCAGGTCGGATGTAGCGTGACACGGAATTTTGCAGTGTTTGACACGCAAAGTTGCAGCAGGCGAGTTTTCTGAAAATGGGTCTTTAAGGGGCATTCAAGGCGATCATTCAGGCTTGCCTCGCTCTGCCTGGAACTCGGTCACCAACCCGCTGCCGTCCAGTCGGTGTGAGACGGATTTCAGATGCCACACGCCATCCAGAAACGGCTCAAGCCCTCGCGTTTCAACCACACCGCCACCCAGCAGTCCAGGCTCGAAACCTGACAATGTGCCGCTGAGGTCGACGCCAGAGCGCTCCGCGCCGCTTAGCGCGGCCTCTGCTGCGCGGGTGGCCTCTGCCTCGGTGGCGAAGGGATGACGCAGTTTTTTCAGTGGTGTGCCCGAACCAACCTTGACCTTGTGGGTTATGCCGGTGCCGGTTTCGGTCCATTCGGTTTCGGCGGCGCGATAGACTGTGCGTCCTCGATAAGACCAGCTCCAATCCGCCAGCCGCTGTGGTTGGATCAATAGTGGGGTAAGCGTGTCGCCTGCCGCCGTCTTGCCCTCGCCACGACGCTGTACGACCACGGCACCACCAGCGGGCTTGCAGGTGGCGTCTAGCTCTGCAGCGATGCGGGTCAAGAAGTGCAGGTTGCTCTCAGCGGTCTGCGCAAGAAACGGCCAACGGATATCGCGCAGACTGTCGCCGATCACGGGCTTCAGGCCGGCCTCACCCGCAATGGTCGAAACAATGCGGCTAAGCGTCATGTCTTCCCAGGCGCGGGTGCGAGGCGCTCGAATCTCACCCTTGAAATTGGCGGCGGTGGCGATGATGCTGAGGGCGCGTACCGGGCCACGGCCTGACAGACCGTCCACGGCATAGACACCCATCAGTGCCAGCGGCTGGCCAGCCCAGCCCAGGGAGACCTCCATTAACGCGTCTTCATCCGGGTATGCGATCTTGCCATCACGATTATCGAGTTCGATCTCGACGCGATCGGCCTTGGTGCCGTCTTCGTCGCTCACCATCAAAGAGATCAGGCGATCGGCAATGACAGCGGTGCGATCCTCACCATCAACCACGATTCGGAACGCTGGTGTCATGTCCTGCCCCAAAGCCGGATCTGGCCAGTGGTGACGGGCGCGGGCAGATCTGGCAGCGTAATCAGGATGCCAGCTGGATAGATCGGCCCCAGCCCGGCCAGTCCGGGATTGATAGCCAGAACGGCCGACACATGCTGCTCCGAGGCCAGATGCGTCTTGCAGATCGCATCCAGCATGTCGCCGTCGATAGTGCGGTAAATCATACTCATGCCGCATCGCTCCCATAGGCGGAAAGCGTCATGGTGAACTCGATCTTGCGCGCGGTGCCGTCGGCCATGAACAGGCTCTTGCGTTCCTCAACCGAGGTTATGACCCAGCGCTCCCACACCCAGCCAAGACCATCGACCAGGATCAGCGGCTGTCCTTGATTGGCAACAAGGCGCATCATTTCGACCTGTCGCAGACCGCCCCTGAAATGCGGGTAAATCACCCCTTCAAGAGTAATGTCATCGGCGCCGGGGCCAATGAACTGCATGGCGGGGCGACGGCCGACACGGTCCTGTGCCTCCCAGCGCCACGAAGCCGTGCGCGAGAAGGTCTGGTAATTTGCCTGGTTGACGCCGAAGCGGAATGTCCCAAGCGCCATCATCACCAGACTTAGGCCGATTTCAGGCATAATCGCCCCCATCATGAAGATTGAAATTTGCCTCGCGGGCCAGCGCCTGCAGCTCGCGCCGCACGGCCTGCGCGACATCGCGGGCATTCATCCCCGGAGCTGCATTGATGGTGATGCCGCCGATATCGATCCGTGCGTTACGCGACTGGGCGGTACCGCCAACGCTGGCTCTCGGCGCAGCCTGCACGATGCGGATGCCGGCCGGCGCCTCGGCCAGCCGCTGCATGTTGCGCAGCTGGCGATTGGAAATGACGTTGCCGTCGACCCGCGGTACGAAAAGCTCGCGCCCTTCTTCCTGCCATTGATAAATCATGCCGGCGCGCACCGGGCCGCCGAGAGCACGGCCCGGAAACGGAGCAAAGGAGACCGGCGCGCCCTGATCGCTGCCACGTCGACCGGTATCGACATTGGCAAGCGCTTTCGCCCCTTCACTGACTTTTGCGACCGCTTCGCCGCCAGTCTCATATACCCATTTCAAGGCATCGAGGACTGGCCGGATAGCTGCCATGACGGCCTCAAACTTTGCCGATATCCAGTCAAGAACCACACCGATAGCATCCTGGAAGGCTTGCCATGCAGCGAGAATCGGATCGAGCAATCCTAACTTGGCGAGCACGGGGGCAATGTGATTGGTCCAGGCTACTGAGAATATGCCGGCGATGCCGTCCAGAATCGTCTGGAAGAACCCGGTGGCACCGCCCCACATCTGTTTAATGCCGTCCCAGGCGCGACCGAAGTCCAGCGTGAATACGCCGAGGACGAAATTATTGAGCCCCTCGAAATAGGACCTTACATTCCCCCAGAGTTTCTGGAACCACGGCCCGACTGCATCCCAGTTCCGATAAATCAGATACGCCGCCGCTGCGATTGCGGCCACGACAGCGACGACCGGATTCGCGGCAATGCCGATCAGGCCCGTCGTAACCATGGCGACGCCCCGGCCAAACATGAGAAAACCACCAACCAAGCCGAAGATGGTCTTACTCATCGTCAGTGCGGCTCCGAACCAGGCGAGACGGTCCCAGCCGCCCAGAAGCTCGGCAGCCTGTGCGATAACCGGCAGGAACTCATTCCAAACCCTGATAATCCCCTGTCCGAAGGCCCAGAGCGTTTCGAGCGTGGACATGATGACCGCGGCAATCTGATCGGCATATTGCTGCAGCCGCCCGTCCTCAGCCATCCGGTTCAGCAGATCGAGGAAGAGCTGAAGCCGGTCTTTCAGGTAGTTGAAAAGACCCGAAGCCATGATCATGCGCTGGAACCGTCCCCAATGGTCCAGAATGTTCGAGATGATACCATCCCAGGTTTTGGACATCGCTTCGGATGCGCCCTTGTTGCGCTCGGCCAGCGCCTCGATCAGCAAGGTGATCTCTCTGCGGCCAAGCTGCCCTTTCGAGGCCATCTCCTGCAGCTCGGCCGCGTTCTTGCCAAGCTTCTTGCCCAAGAGGTCCCAGACCGGCACCCCGCGCTCCAGCATCTGCAGCGCCTCTTCACCCTGCAATTTCTGTTTGGTCCATGCTTGACCCAACGCCAGCACCAGACCATTCATCTGTTCGACCCCGCCACCGCTCGCGGCCATGGTGTCGACGATTGCCTGCATCGACCCATTGGTTGGATCGATACCGAAGGCCTTCAGCTTTGCATAAGCCGCAACTGTATCCTCCAGCTGCAGCGGCGTTCTGGTCGCGAAATTCTCGATCCAGCGCGTCGCCTGATCAGCCCTCTCGGATGACCCTTCGAGGTTGGTCAGCTGAACGCGCAATTGCTCGAATTGTGCCGCAGGACGAACCAGAAGCGCGGCCGTGCCGGCGACTGCGGCTGCATAGCCGGCCATGACCGCCCCGCCGCGCACAGCTGCACCAGTGGCCGTTCCCAAACCACTGGCCATCAGATGCGCGCCGCGGGTGACGCGGTCGGCCTGACGCCGAAACCCCTCGCCACCCATGCGTTCGATTACGCGCATCGCCGCCCTGGCGGGGCCGGTGGCGCGATCAACCAGGCGCAGGATCAGTGAGACATTCAGGTCAATCATCGGCGTCCTCTGGCGCAACAGCCCGACTGCGGGCCTTGGCCCACCAGCGGGCCAGCTCTTCGAGGCTCATCCCGCTCATGCTTTCAGGAGGCCAGTGGAACACGACAGCCAAGTCGGCCATCGCCTCCTCAACATCGTCAGGCAGCTCTATTTGAGCGTCTACTCCGCGTCCGCGATCTGCTCCGGCGTCACGAAAAAACTGAAAACCTCCTGAGACAGGGCCATCAGGTCCGCAGGGTGCAGCGCTTCAATTTCGTCAGGCAGAAGGGCGGGGTCGGTGATGCGCGGCAACAGCTTCACCATGGTGTTGACGTCCATGGCCATCACATCGATCAACTTGAGGCCCCGCAGGCTGCCGGCGGCCGGGCGACGGACGGCGACATGGGTGATTTCGCCATCGCCGCGCTTTACCGCTTCGGTCAGCTTCGTGGTTTTCGACATGCTCATCCTCTCAGATCCCCATTGCGCGGCGCAGTTCGTCGAGTTGGTCGACCCCGCCAATGATACGCTTGCCATTGACCAGATCGATGTCGAAGACGGTCGCGCCATCCAGCTCCAGTTTGTAGGCCCGCACATCCATGACCATCTTCAACTTGGCTACTGTGCCGGGTTTCAGATCCTCGGGCTCGCTCGCGGTGATCAGGCCAGACAGCGTGGCGATAATCGGTCGCGCGCTGAAATCGGTGGCACTGGACATTGCCGGTCGCAGGACAAAGCGCGACTGCCGGCCAAGCTTGCCCAAAATTGCCGAGGACCATTCCGAAAAGGTGATTTCGGCGGCCATGGCCTCCATGCCGACATCCTGCCCGACCGGGCCATCCATACCTGCGCCACGGTGGGCTTCGGCCTGGATCTTGACCGCCGGCAGTTTGGCCGACTCGGCAAGGCCAAAGTAACTGACCCCGTCCCAGAAGGCGTTGAAATTCTTGATCGTGCGCGGCAGCGCCATGGGTGCCTCCTTATTGCTGATTGCCAGTCACGGAGAGCACCAGCTCTTCGTAATAGTCGCCGTTGCGATGCGCCTGCAGCGTCAGGTGCTCCAGCGGCGCCGGCGGCTCGATGTCGAAGTTGAGATAGAGCTTGCCGGCCTTCAGCGTGGCCTCGGTGTTCAGTTCCGGGTCAAGCCAGACCTTGCCGCCCAGAATGGCACGACGATTGGTCAGTTCGTCCAGATAGGACTGCACGCTATCGCGGATATCCAGCAGCAGCTGAGCCGAGAACGGCCGATCCATCGCCCATAGCAATGCGCTCTCGATACTCTCGTAGATCATGTCAGCCGTGCGGCGCACCGACAGGAAAGCCCATTGCGTATCGGACGCCTCACCGGCGCTGCGGTTGCCCCAAAGCCGAAACCCATCCTTGCGGATGATCGTGGCGATTTCGGCCTCGTTCAGACGGTTCGCCTCGGTGTCAGCATCACCGATGGCCCAGCCGATCGGCCGCGCAGTCGCGGCGACACCTTGCAGCACACGGTTCGACGGCGACCACCAGAAACCCTTTTCGGCATCGATTGCCGACAGGGCGCCAGCGACAAAGGCGGATGCCGGACGGGTGACATAAGCGTTGGTGACGCCGTCCCAGACGCGCACGGCGGGATCCACGATATAGAGCCGGCTTGAACCATATTTGGCACGATCGGCCTTGGCGTCGGCCTCGTTGGTGTTAGGGCCATCCGCAATCGACACCGCGCGCAAGCGGATCGCGACGGAGATAAGCGCCTGGGTGACGGGGTTCGCGGGATCGGCTGCCGGCGACGAGGTAAAGCCGGGCGCAGCCAGAATGCGGGGGGTCAGGCCAAGCCGGTTCGCGGCGCCAAGCAGCGCCCAGACCCCCGACGAGTTGGCGGCCACGCCAGAAACGGCAGTGCGGGTTGCGGCCGCATCGGCGCCTTCAGCCACGCGAACAACGATCACCGTATTAACGCCCTGCGCATAGGCCGCATTATATGCGTCCAGCAGCGTGCCGTCCGCGCCAAGCATGGCCGCCATCCGCGGCCCGGCGATCAAAACCGGTGTCTCGACCGGGAATATCGCAGCGTCGGCGTCAGGCGCGGTGCCCACAAAACCGATGACCGAGGACTTGACCGTCGCGATGGGGCGAATGCCGTCATCGATCTCGACGGTTTCGATCCCGTGAAGGAAGGAAGGCATGGGCGATATCTCCGAAATAGCTCGGACGACAGTCGCTGAAATGGGTGCTTAAATAGCCCCTGAAGGGTTTCGGGAGGGGCACCTGAATGCGGATGCATCCAGCAAGACCATGCCAGATGCATACCCCACCTGTCAAAGGATGGTGCTCGTCACGTCGGCCCGAAGCTGAACACGTCACCGCTGAAGGTGCCGCTGAACGAAGGCGGGCAGCGGCGCAGGGTCTTGCCGGGGTAGAGCTGGCTGGGGCGGGTCTGGGTCGAGCGCAGGGTAGTGCGGTGGGCGCCATAGCCCAGCCCGGCGGCGTCCTTGGTTCCGGGTCCGCTGACGTCCTGCCGCTGCATCGCGAAGCGCAGCCATGTGGCGGTGGCACTGTTGAGCGTCAGCGTCACGGTCCCGGCCGCGCCATCGAGGACGGCCGCCGCGATCCCGCCGAACGCTTCGAAACCGAAATGCGGACAGGTCGCGGCGCCGCCGTAATCGGCATAGAGGTCTGCCAGGTCGGTCAGTGACTCTCCCGGCCGCAGGGCAAAGGTCACCGTCACGGTCGTGCCGGCCTTGGTGATGGTGGCCCACATCGTCCAGGGCTCGCCCGCCTCGATCGCCTGCACCGCCCAATCCGCCATCTCGCCACCGATCAGCAGCTCGGATGTCGGCGGGTGGATATTGTCGTCAGCTATCAGCAGCATGTACTGCGGAAAAAGTATCTCACCACCGCGCGCCTTGACCTCGTCGTATTCGGCCTGCGTCGGGTAACAGAGGTCCCCATTGGCGCCGTTGGTGTCGCCGCCATTCTGGACGACAAGGACCTTGGGCGTGCCGCCGAACAGCGACGTGATCTGCGCGCTATGCCAATCCCAGACGGCGGCGCAGGTGTCGCGCCACTCGGTATATGGATCGGCCTTGCCGCTGGTCCCCAACCAATGAAAAATGAACGGGCACGCCACCGTCACGCCGGCGGCGGTGGCGAGCCGATCCACCTCTTGCATCCAGTAGAGCTGGTTGTCGGCATAGTAGTTGGGATCGGCCAACAAGTATCTTTCGATGGCGAGGCCTCCAAAACCGTTATCGCCGATCAGCACACCGCGCCCGAGAGCCGGGTCCTGCCGCCGGGCCCAAAGGTACTGCAGCGCATATGACATGGACGACCGCCCCGCCATGGCGGTGGCGGCATCGACCAGACCGGTGCCGGCCACCGCCTGATCGATCTGGCCATCGCCCGCACCCCATGGCGGCAGGACCGCGCCCGCCGTCGACCGAAGACCAGCGACATAGACGGCCTGATTGCTGCGGATATCGCCGGCCATCAGGTCATATCCACCCGATTTGGGTCTGCCCTCGGACTGCACGATGGCCGGCATCACCCGCAGCGAGGTCAAGTCAAAAGGGCCGGTGGTGGCGCCTCCCGTCACCCCGTAAGCCCGCAGCATCTGCTCCATCGTTGCCGGCCACGCGGCGCCAGCCGGCCGGATCACGACGCTGGCATCCGTCACCGCGCCGGTCAGCGAGGCGCCAAGGTCCACGGTCGTAAAGGTCAGGGCCGAGGTGATCGATTGACCGGTCAGCGTGACCAGGTCCGCACCGGACCAATAGCGGATGGTGCCGGCGATCTTGTCGATTTCGAGCGCGACCAGTTCGGCCGCCGATCCTGCTGTTGCCACGCCATTGATATTGGTGTTCGCCCCCGCGTTAAAATTATAGGCCGGCCGGTCATTGGCCCCGTCATAACGCAGGTTGAGGGTTACGCCGCCGGTGATCGACACCAGGTTGTCGGTCGCGGTCAGCGCGCCGATATGGGCGCGCGCGATGACCAGGATGCCGTCGGCATTGGCCACGGTGTTGCCGGCGTTGCGCAGATACTGGCCGCTCCCAAAGGTCACGCCATGCGTCGCGTCGATCTGCACCGCCGCGCCAGAGCCGACGACGGTAAACACCCGCGCCCCGCTGCCATCGGCGGTCAGGCTGGTCACCGCCGTGGCCGAGCCGGCGAAGGTCGGGGTGCTGTCGATATCGACATAGCTGACGGCCTTGCGGTCGATGGCAGCGGGCGGAGCCGCGACGGTCAGGGTCGCATTGGCGGCAACCGCCGTGCCGGCGCTGTTGGACCAGGTGACCGCAAGGACGTATTCGCCGGCGGCTGTCAGCTCAAGCGCAAGATACTGATCCACCTGCGCGCTGATATCGACGCCACCCCGGGTCAGCGCCCATGCCGCGGTCGGGGCCGGGTGGCCGCTGGCGGTGCCCAGCCCCAGCGTGATGCTGTCGCCGATCTGCGCACCGCCAGGCAGGATCGTCGGCTGGGCGGTGATAGCCGGGGCGGTGGCGGGCGTGCCGCCCTCAAGGGCGGCCAGCCGGGCGGACAGATCGGCGATCTGGGCCTGCAAGGCCGGGACGTCTGCGCTGAGGCTCGCCAGCCAATCAGCCTGAGTGCCGACATAGCCATTGGCCACCGCGACCTCATAGGCCGAGCGGCCGGTCAGGCGCGTGGTCTGCGCGGTGACGCCGTCCGTAAAGGTGATGGTCAGTGCACCGGTGACCGGATGCGCGGTGACCGAGCGGATGCCCCGGCCGGCCGGCCCCTTGACCGGCGGCCGGTTGGCCAACGCGACCAACTGGGTCATGATCACCTGCAATGATGCGGGCAAGCCGCTGGCCTTGAGCTTTTTGGGATCGATGATGTAGGGCTGGCTCATGCTGCGCTCACTTGATGATCAGGCCGTCGGCCGTAATGACGTTGACCGCCACATTGGTCCCGCCCGTTGCGCCCGCGGCCCGGATCTCGCCAGACAGTGCCACCTGGATATCGGTTGGTGCATCGGCCGCGCCGCTGCGGGCATTGGCGCCGGGCATCGCGATCATCGCACCATGGGTTGCGCGCGCGCCGCCCCCCGCGCAGCCCGACAGGTTGGCCGATACGGCCGCGACGATGGCGCCGTTGCTGGCCTCGATCCCGATGCCTGCGCAACCGCTGATCGTTGCGCTGACCAGGTTGATGGTCGAGCCGCCAGAGATCGAGACGCCGGTGGCGCCGGACCCCGAAAAAATGCCGGCTTGCGCAGACATTTGTGACGCCTCGGACAGCGACACATTGCGATGAGAGGCAGATTTGACGCCGCAACCAGCCGCAACGGTGCCGCGACCGCCACGGGATAGCACGATGCCGCAACGATTGACCGATGGGCCGGTAGAGGTCATCGAAAACAGCTGGCCGATGCGCGGGATCGAGCCGCCATAGGTGGCGCCAAAGGCCGGGATCAGGCCGGCCGAGCCGTCCAGCACACTATAAAGCGCGCTGCGGTCGATCAGCGTCTCCGCATCGACACCGTCGATGGTGATCCATGACAGATCGATGCCACTAACCAACACTTGCTCGGCCATGACAAACCCGGATTGCAAGAGGATCGTCGAGGTAAAGCCCCCCGGGACATAGACCGAGCGCAGGACCGACAGCGCCTCAAGCGCTGCGTTGATGGTCCGATAGTCGCCGGTCGGACCGACCGTCACCTGCGCGGCCGCGCGCATGGACAATCCGTCTACGCGGTCCTTGAGGATGCGCGTGCGGATCGATAGCTGCTGGGCCTGCCAGTTGGCAAGCCCCTCGTCGCCGCCCGGATTGACCGGGCCGGCGGTGATGCGCCAGCCGTTTTCGAGCCGCGGGATAGTGCCCGGCCAGTCGCCGGTCTCGGGCAAGGGTTGCACGCTCGGCAGATCAACCATGTGAGGCTCCGTAATGATAGACGCTGCCGAAGGTGCGATCCGGTCCATAGACCGCGCCGGCGGCGCCATAGGTGATGGCGCCGGGCGCCGTGATGGTGATGGCGCGCAGGCGGCAGCGGGCCGGCGCGGTGTCAGCGAGGCGCGCCGCGATCCGGTCTGCCTCGGGGTAGAGGACCGGGCTGCCGGTCTCAATCCAGTAATCCGCCCAGGACGCATCACCTGGCCCATAGACGATGCCGGAGTCATAGATCACATCCGGGCCATAACGCGGCAGGTCACGGTCCTCGATCACGACGGCGTCGGGATATCCCGACTCGGCCAACGCGATCTCGACCGACTGCCGCGTGCCCTTGATGCGGTGCCACGCGGCCGATCCGGCGATGGCGGCGCGCTTGGCGGCCTCGGGCCAGTCGGGGTCCCAGTGATCCACCGACACCGCCCAGCCGAGCCAGGGCAGATACTCGGCAGGTATCCGCGCCGGATCCCACATCAGATTGGCCGGGGTGGCGATGGCACCGGCGCGATCCATCGCATTGCTGATCGCGCGCTCGGTTGCCGTCGAGTTGCTGGGCAGCAGATCGGTCACGATGCCACCTCGTAGCCGATGGTGATTGCGGTGGCCCGCGCCACGCCGGTGCGGCCCGGATCAATGTCACCGGTCGGAGAGATCAGCATGACGTAATCGACGCCGGGCTGATAAAGCCGCGCCAGCAGCGCGCCATGACGCACGATCCGCCCCACCGCCAGTTCGTCCTGCACATAGGCTGCAACCGCTGCCCGCGCGGCCTCAAGCACCAGCTCTGCACCCGGCCCGGCCGGGACGGTCAGCCGGGCGGTAACCCCGAAATCGACAAATGCCGGCGCCACCACCCGCACGTCATCGCAAAGCGGCCGCACATCGTCGAGCACATCGCCAACCGCCGTCAGCAGATCGGCCGAGGGCATGCCGCCGGCCTCGTGCGACAGGACGGTGACCTGCACCACGCCCGGCTGCGGCCGGGTGACGGCCACATCGCGCACCCGGCCATCAGCGGTCAGCGCGTGAAACCTGTAGGCCCCGACCGTGCCGGCCACCGTCAGCGCCTCCCAGCTCATCTGTGCCCGGGCGCGCAAGGACGCGTCATCCTCCCAGACCGCCTGCACCGGCGGATTGGCATCGGGATCGGCCTCAATGATCGCCTGCCGCTCGACGCCAAGCAGCGCTGTCAGGTGCTCAAGATCGGCCCCGGTAGCGAGCGCCAGCATGACCGCGCGCACGCTGTCATTGGCCCGCGCGCGCATAATCAGCTCGCGCCACGCCCCGACTTGCAGCAGTTTGACCAGAGGCTCGCTTTCGAGGGTCAGTGCCGCGGCGAGGTCAGGCGCCAGCGATGCCAGCACCTCGCGCATCTCGCCAAGCACCGTCTCATAATCCAGCGCTTCGACCGCGGTCGGCGGCGCCAGCGTGGTCAGGTCGATGGGCTGGCGCGCACTCACAGCGTCACCTCGGCATCGATCACGACTGGTCCAGTCACCACGTCGCCGGTCAGCCGCAATGTCATCCTGCCTGCCGTCGCGCTGGTGATCTCGACCCTGTGCAGGCGCAAACGCGGCTCCCATACATCCAGTGCCTCGGCAGTCGCGGCGAAGACATCGACTATTGTCTCGCCAGTCATCGGGGCATCGATCAGATCGGGCAAAGCGGAGCCGTAGTCGCGGCGCATCACCCGACTGCCTTTCGGCGTGGTCAGAATATCCGTGATCGATTGGGTCAGGTGGTTATCCAGATCAATCGGTCGGGCAGTAATGCGCGAAACGCCGGTCACGACGTGCTGACCTCGCTATCGCTTGCGGCGCCGCGACGGCGGCCCGGTGCGGTTTTTTCGGTGGCATCACCGGCCATCTCGACCGGCTCGTATTTCGCCTGGGCAGGCGTCAGGTCCATCCTGTCGCCGGCCTCGACGCGCGCGCCAGCGATCCAGCCACTCACGAGCGCCTTATAAGGCCGTTTAAGCGGGGGGTTACTCATCATTTGGCTCCTCGGTATTTGCGCCGCCGCTCTGGACGCCGCCATGGGTGTGGCGGGTGAGAGAGACACCAGACGCAGTGACATCACCGGTGACTTCAATGTCGCCATCAACGTAGAGCTTGCCGATGATGCGCAGCGTACCGGTACCCAGATCCATCGTCGGACTGGCGGCGTCGGGCGCAACCATGTTGCCGTCGATCGGCAACGAGCCCATGACAAAGGCCCGCGCCATGTCGCCTGAGGGCGCGGCGATGGTCACCTGCTCATTGGCGCTCGGCATCCAATGCATTCGGATGTCGCCCGATCGCAGCTGCATAACGGGGATCGGTGGTGTCAGCAGGTCGCCAACCTTGACGCGCACGCGACCGCTCGCATTGTCGATCGACATGATGGTGCCGATGGTGAGCACGTTGCCGATTCGACGGTCGGCCTCGGCGGCAGAAAGGCTCATGCCGCGCCCCCGATCATCTCATAGTCGGCCTCATGCGCCATGCCGATCTGCGGGGCCTGGCCCAAGTACACCTCGGGCGATATCGCCTCAGGCGTCGGAAATGGGGTCAATGCCACAACCTGATCCCAGGTGACCGCTGTCAGCGCGAGACCCTGCTTGTTGGCATCGATCGAGACAAGCGGTTCCTCGGCCACCGATTCTGCCGGCATCACATCATCCGGGATCCCCCAATCGCTGTTTGGGATCAGCGATAGCAAAACCTGCGCAATATTTGCAGCTGCCAGATCGCGCTGCAGGCCCAGCTCGTCTTTGCATAGGATGAAGGCGGCCATCTGCAGACGGTAGGTCGGGTGCGGCCCGGCATATGTCTTGTCCTGCCGGGTGCGGAGGCGACTGACCAGCACCGCAGGGGTCCTGATCCCCATCTGACGGATCTGCTCGATATTCAGCCGGCCAGCTATACCACGGCATTCGCGCAAACCCGGTAGCGCGGTATGCATGACGCCAGCCACGGTCGAAGGCAGGATGCCGAGCAGGTCAGGCGATGTGACAAGGCGGCTCACTGCAACAGCTCCTCCACGCGCCCAGCAACCAACTCTTCGATCGCGGCGCGGTTGTCAGCCGATAGACCGAGATAGGCCCGGGCGGGCAGCTTGCCATCCTCGGAGCCAAACTGGTGGATCGCGCCATAAATCAGATTGGTTCCGACCATCGCCTCCAGGCCCGCACTGTAGTTCTGGACACTCTCCAGCAAGCCCGGGTTGCCAGTATCGACAAGCAGGCTGTGATGCGATTTTCGGGTGCCTGCATAGGCCTCGGACCATGCGGACCAAGCATCACCGTCCGGCGAGATCTTTTCGTCCGAGATGCGCAGCTTGGTTTGATCCTCGACCAGCGCACCGATCTCGTACACAATCGTTTCCAATTCCGCGTCGGTCAGTCGCCCCAGCGCACGGGCTGCGATTTCGGCGTCTATTTCGACAGCGACCCCAGACATCAGATATCCCTCATCTTCTCACGCGAGAAGATGCGTTCGGGGCCCCCGACGACGACGGCTTGCGGACCAGTGATTTCGGGGGCGGTCTCCGTGCCGGGCGGCAACGCCGGCAGGGACAGCGATACGCGCCCATCGGCAATCTTGGTCAGAACGGACAGGGCGTCCTCGTATCGGGTGCGGTGCTCGGCCGTGGCCACATCCTGCGACAGCGCCAGTCGATAGACGGCTATATCGACGCAGAGCTGTGTCAGATGTGCAGTCGAGGCGGGCAGCGGTAACGTATAACGGCGACCGATATATGTGTCCATTTCACCCGAGGACAGGTCGAGCGCCCGGCTGATCGCATCCGTGTCGGGCACCCCGTCGCCATTGCGATCAGCCACCACCAGTGCGTTGGCACCATAGAGCATCACGATATCGGCCTGTGTTGCGTAGGGCATGGGGTCCTCGGATGGATAAGGTTGCCGGTCTCTCCCGGCGGTCTCGTCCATAGCTCAGACGTTGCAGGCGCCGATCGCGCGACGCCACGCCTACTCGAACCACCCGCCCGCACACTCTCGTCTGGCGGGTTCGCGATCGGTTCTTTCGCTCGGATTCAGGAGGCGGTAGCTTCCGCCTTCAGTGCTGCCCAGACCTCGGTCAGTGCCTTTTTCGTGGCGGTGATCCCCTCAGGCAGCTGTTTGCGTACCGCATCGATGAGCGGCGCGCCGTCCTGGCCGAAGCCGTCCTCGGTCAATGCCGCGATTGCCTGGCGCAGATGTATGGCAAGGTCGGCTGCCTCGACCGCCGCAACCTCGTCATCATCCGAGGCGGGGCCGATATGGATCAGCGGCTCAGCCCGCAGGGTCTCCCAAGCCTCACGGGTCAGATCGCTTTGGTCGACGACAGTGCCCTCCGCGGTCCAGGCGCGACCGGCGCGATGGAAGGTGCCCGCAGGTGCGGTGGTACGAACGATCAGCTTCATGGTCACACCCAGTCCATGACGACCACGGTCGCCTTGCCGAAATTCGGGTTGTCACCGCCGTTCGGCAGGGTCTTGACGTTGACCACGCGGTCGGCCGCAGCTTCCAGGCCCGGCGGAACCAGCAGGAGGTTCGGCACGATCCCGAGCGGACGACCGCCATCACCCTTCAGCGTGCGCATCGCGGTGCGTTCACCCTCGAAGCTGCCGGCATCCAGCACGGCCTGCGATTTGCGCGCCAACTGCCAGAAGCCGTAGCCGGCATTGCAGCGATAACGGATGCCCCACTGATACAGGTCGCGCGTGAATACGGCATCCGAGGAGGAGGGATCGAATTTCATCTCCAGCTCCGGCTTGGTGCGCTCCTGGAAGATGAAGGGCTTCAGCACCTTCGAGCAGTCCAGCAGATACCAGGCGGGTTCGGCGCCAGCGGTCGTGTTCGAGACAGTGGTGACCGCGCCGGTGCCGTCGGCGTTGGCATAGACCGGATGGTCCGTGTCGAAGAAATACTGCCCGTCATAGCACAGCGCGGCCGAACCTGCGGTGATCACCGCTTGCACCAGCCGGTCCGGGTGCTGCGCAGCTTCCTGCCCCATGGACATGGCGACCGGCGAGAAATGACCATACTGGTCATCCTCGATCTGGGTGCGTTGCACGCCCAACGTCGCCTCATAGAGCTTGTTCGAGATCGAATAGCCGCTGGCTTTCATATCGCGAATAACCCGGTCACCCACCCATTCGCGCAGCTGCGGAAAATCGCCCAGCCAACCATAGGTGTTCGATGAGGTGGTCGACGGGATCAGTGTCGCGACCTTGTCCCAGAAGGACTTGGCCCGCAAGTCCTTGTAGCCGTCCTGGAAGTTCTTCTTCACGCCGGTATTCAGGGCCGTGAGAATGGCGGGGGTAACGATGGCCATACGGGCTTACTCCTTGCCTTCGGCCGCGCGGGCCGCTGCGAAATCGTCGAGGGTCATGCCGAGCTGCCGACAAACGGCCAGCTCATCGGCATTCAGCTTGCCCGGCAGGGCGACGGGGTCCTTCTTTCCGAGACCCGAGGCCGGGACAATGACCGGCTGGGCGGCGGCGAAGGTCGTGAAACGCTCAAGCCCGCCATCGGCGCGACAGGTCGCCAGATGGTAGTCACGGCTGGCCGGTGCAATCTTGCCGCCGGCGATCGCAGCATCGACCGCCGCTACCGCTGCTTCGTCGGCACGGGTCTTTTCTGCGGCCTCGAATGTCGTGATCCGGTCAAGCGCCAGCTGATGATCGGCGCGCGGCACGAACTTTTCGGGGTCAGGCGTCGCAGCGCGGTTGAGGGCCAGCTGCTCGGCGGATTTCAGGGTGTTGATCGCCAGCACCGCGTCGGCGGCGGTGGCGGTGGCAGTCAGGCCAAGGGCCTGCAGGACAGCGGGGTCCATGTCGGTCTCCAGATTGGGGATTTCACGGTTAAGGGCAGGAAGGACAAAATTTGGCACGTTGGTCAGGCCAACCGACACCAGCCGCGCGATCACACGGGTGGCGGGATTAAAAAAGAAGCCGGGGCTGAGATAGCGATAGCCACGCGATACCACCGCTGCGCGGCCGGTATCGGTCCAGTCGATCCGACCCCAGAGAGCGCCATCGCGATTGGCAATCTCCCTGACCCATCCGACGGCATCGGCGCGCTCGCCAACTTCACCCTTGATGTGGGTGGCATGCTCAAAATCCACCGGGGCCTCAATGCCTGCGGCGACACTCGCAGTATAGGCGCGCACGACAGCGTCGGGATCGGGCAATTGCCACTCCCTGCCATCGCGTGACGGCAGGCGCGGCCCCTTCGGCGTCAACTGCACCCAGTCGGGCGCACCTCCCTCTTCCGAGCAGAGGGCCAAGGGCATGATCTGGAGGATGGATCGCTTCGACATGCCGGCACCATCGCAGGTGGCGCGCGGCTGATAGACCTTGAAGATATTCGGTGGATGCCGCAGCGGTGTCGCTGCCCTAACCTAGCCAGACTGTAACAAGTCTGTCGAGGGATTTAAGCCGGACTTGAAACCGCAGCAGTCGGAGCACATAATCTAGCTGTGACCCGAGTAATTTTCGGGCAGCCGGCTGGAACAGGCCGCGATGGGGTGCCGGCCATCCGGGTCACGATCCTCCCAGATCAATGACGGTATCGCCGCGCGTTGCGGCTGCATTGCGAAAGCTTGTCTCTGTAGTCGGCGTGATCGACCGCACCCGCATCCCATCGTCAAACCAAAGGATCAGGGCTGTGGGACGTTCCGCTTTTCTGGCCTTGCTGCTTTGCGCCACCTTGAAAAACCGGTTGAACGGGACAAGCACACGCAAGGTCTTCAAACCGTCGTCGCGCTCGTCCAGTGATGCCAGCGTGGCGCTATCGATCCCCGATACCACCGACATCAGTGCTTTACGAAATACCGCGTCCCGTGGATCGTGATCCAGAACCACATGTTTGAAGGTATCGTTGTTGACCCAGATGATGCGGTCGGGCAGTCCGGCACGCGCCGCGATTTCCTCCGGCAGCAACCCCACTGGCGCGCGGCCTGGCGCTCCATCCATGATGCGGGTGACGCGCCAGCTGGTGGCAATATCCCGCAATGCCGCGACCTGCGCCTCATCCGGCCAAAGCCTGATCTTTCCGGCAAGAAACGTCTCTGCACTGTCCAGGCGCAGCTTGCCTGGATTGGATTGCCAGCCCGGATCGATGCCCGTCGGAACGATGCGCAACTCGCCGGTGCGGTCGTTTTTGACTACGCGGTTTGGCACCTCAGGCTCGTCCGATACGCCGCGCCGCGCGGCTTCCGCCTTCGTGATCTGCCGGACCCAGCATTTGCAGCCCCAGCCATTCGGCGGCATCCACTCGTCCCAGAACGGGCTTTCCACCGGCAGGATCAATCCAGCTTTGGCGAGATGGGCGGGACGGTGATGCTCACTTGGGCCAGTCCTGTATTCGAGATACGGAAACGCTCCCTTTGTGCGCTGGATGCGTTCCCATTGTCCCGCCGCACGGGCGGAGCGGATATTGGCATTATAAATAGTGCGAAGTCGACGCGGGCTGCCCAATTGGGCTGAGATCGCCTCGCCCGTCAGCGGATCCACCATCTCACGCTTGCCCCACCAATCGGCAAGCTTTGGGTTTGCCCGCCAACTCGCCTTGAAGGCGTCAAAAGACAGGCCGTCATCCAGAGCCTTCTGGATCTCACCCTTCATGGCATCCAGAAGGTCCAGTTCCATGACCTTCGCTACGCTGAACGCGACTGCGTGTTCCTCCGGCTCTACATCCTCGAAACCGAAGGCTGGACGCAGGCCTTTGTTGCGCAAAAACCTGCTTGCCTCGGGCGGGGGGCCAGGGTTGAAACTGTAACCGGGACGGTCGATAGGATCACTCACACTCGCCACCCGGGGAAAAGCCCGCAGAACGGCCATGGCAGGGCGCCGGCACCCGAGACACCCGGAATGCCGAGGACCCGTTTAAAAACGGCTAGAAACCGTTTAATTGGCGAGGTCCGGTCGCAGCCAGCGGTCGCAAGATCATGCATCGCGCACATCACCGACCACGCGTGCCTTGAACATACCCTTGACCAGCGTCTCGACCGCCAATCCGGTCGGCATATGTGTCAGGATTTCGGGCAGGCGCTTGAGTGCATCCTCATAGCTGACAGCATCATCCATCACCTTGGCGACCGCCGCCTGCATGCCATCGGCCAGCTCCTGCCAATCCTCCAGCATATCATCTGCAATCTCATCCACGTCGTCGCCCTTCACCCCGGCCCGGTTAAGAGCCAGCCGGTTTGCAGCCAACGGCGGGGCGGCAGGTGATGACGCCACACCGCCGACGATCTCATCGTCAGCCTCGGGGTCCGAGAAGCCGAGCTTGCGACGCAGCTCGCTGGCCTTGAAGGTGACGCCGATCCCGGCGAGAGATACGGCTCCATCAATCTTGGCCTTTACGTCCTCAGGCTCATCTACCGACAGTATCAGTCGCGGATAAACCTCCTGCACCCCGAAGTTCAGGTCCACGAAGGGCCGCACGATGTCGCGATTTATGGTGCCGGCAACAGCCCGCGCATCGCTGACCGCGATATCGTGGCGCACTTCATTATGCACCTTGGCCTGCGCCTCGGACGAGCCGCTGTCGGCGGTCATGGTCTGGCCCAGAACCGCCTTGGATATCTGCTCGTCCGTCCAGCGCGCGAAGGTCTCAAAGAGCTTGTCACTGGTGGTCGAGGGGCCATTCTCGAAGTCAATTTCCATCGACTTCGGCAGCACGGCAGCCGCATCCGTGCCGATGTTTGCAACCGCCTGGAACAGCTTGCGCACATCATCCGCCGTGGCTTCGGGGCCATAGCGGCCAAGGCGCAGCGGCAAGCCGTAAGTTTCGATAAAGGCGATCCAGTCCTTCTGGGTGTACTGCTTGCACATCCAGGCAAAGGCCACGATCCGCGCCAATCCACCCCGATAGGTCAGGCCCGACTTGATGCGCGAGCGGTGGACCGCGAATTTCGCGGGCTCCAGTTCGACTCCATCGATCATGTCGGCCTCGTCCAGCAGTCTGATCTGCTGGCCTGTGACGCGATCGAAGACGAAGTGACGCGGATTGCGGTGCACAAAGGCTTCGAAGGTCCAGAGCCGCGGGCCATGCGACCAGATCAGTTCGATGGCGGAAAAGGATTTGCCAAGCGCGTCCAGCAGGTCTTCGACCAGATCGGGAAAGCCGTCATGCTCGGCGATATGGGTCTGGACCGCCTCCGCGATCTCCTTGCCACGGGCGTCGTCGCCGCCGGGCTTGACGGTCGGGGCGATGCCGCTGATCACGCGCTTGCGGGTGCCGAGCACCGACAGATAATGCGGGTCGCGCTCCTCCATCTCCTCAGCGAGGTCCAGAAATTCGCTCAGGTCGCCTTGGTCGCAGGCGCGCAGGATGGTTGCGAGGCGCTGCGGCGTCAGGCCGGATGCGGCCGAGCCGGCCCAAATCTGGCGGACGCCGGTAATCCCCGGCTCGGCCAGCCGCTCGGTCAGGGTCTGAATGCGGATCGGGCGGCCATAGGCATCAAGCAGCGCCATCAGAAAATCCCTTTCCCGGCGCGAAAACCGCTGGTGGTCACGATGTCACGGTCGTAATCACCCCGGTCCAGCGGGACAGGGCGATAGTCGTAGGGTTGATAAGTCACCTGCGCGGCCGAGACGGCGAGCGCGAAGGCCCAGAAGCGGTCAGCGTGGCCGTCGGTATCCGTGTCGGCGATCAGACGCGGAGTGCCGGTCAGGCCGACCTGCTTCTTGATCGCATGCAAGTCGGAACGCAGCACCACGTCGCCGGCCGGGATGCGGGTGCGGCGATCCTGCATGGCTTCCTTCAGGACGGTCGCCAGATCCAGCTTGATCGCGGCCGACATCAGGACCCCCTCGACGCGGGCCTCACCATGGGTGCGCCTGGCATCCTCAACGGGCTTTTCACCCATCCCAGTCTGATCCATACGCACCCGGACAACATGATAGCGCCGCATCACGTCAGCCAGCAGATGATCCTGCTCAGCAAAGCTGATCCGGCGTCGAGCAATGATTTCGCGCGTCCAGAGGACATCGCCGACCAACTCAAGGACCCAGACTACAAACAGGTCTTTGCGCGCGGCGATATCGACCCCAACAAAGCAAGGACCGCCCTGATAGAGCCCGGACAGACCCGCAACCGGATGCTCAACCGAGGCGATCAGATCAAAGTCCAGCCAGGCGCTGGCCTCGTCCAGCCATTTCAGCTCGTATTCCTGCGCCCACATATCCTCGTCAGCCATGCCGCTGCGCAGCTCGTCGATATTGCGGTCAAGCCCCTGACGCACCGCCTCGTAAATGTCGACCACATGGCGTGACCAGACACTGTCCTCGGCGGTCATCAGCTCGTAAAACTTGTTGCCCTTGCCCTTTGGCGTGCTGATCACCCGCAGTTTCTGCCGGCCCTTCGAGATAACCGGAAACAGCGCGCCCCAGATTTCGCGGGATTTGGCATGGATCGCAAATTCGTCGAGGATCACATTGGCCGAAAATCCGCGGGCCGTATCGGGATTGGCGGGCAACGCAGTGATCCGGCTGCCATTTGGAAACTGCACCTCAAGCATCTTGTAGATGGCATCCGGCCCCTCGTTCTGCGGGGCGCGAAACTCACCCTCATGATAGCTGGGTTCGCCGCCTTTGATCAGCGTGTTATAGACCTCGTAAAAGGACCGGGTGAACGGTTTGACCACCTCAATCATCATCTCGGCCGCCTGCCGCTCACCGCGCGACAAGATTACCCAGCGGGTTCGGCGCCCCTCGGCCCAGCCGCGAAAACAATCGTCGACACATTCGCCGCCCGTCGAGAAGGTTTTGCCGATCTGGCGCGACATCATGCCGATCTTGAACCTGGACTGATCCTCGATCCACCTGCGTTGATAGGGCAGGAAATTGACGACGGGAGAAAGTGGCGCGATCATTTGGCCTCCGGGATCTCGGCATAGGCGCGCAACATGTTGAGCTCGCCCAGCAAGCGGTCTATCTCATCGGCCCCACGGCGCAGGCTGCGGCACACGCCGTGCATCATCGATCCCTGAACATGCCGTCCATCAAGCGCGCGCGCTTGGGCACGCAGGTCGTTGATGATTTCACCGGACGTCGCCATCCTATTTCTCGCGCCTTTCCAGCCATTCCTTCAGGCGGATTGCCGGATCATAACGAGGGGGCAAAATCACCAGCAGGACGCAGATCGCTATGAGAACATAAGCCATCACGCGAACCCCATGATGCGCCGCGCCTTGGCAGCGGCCTCGGCATCGATGTCACCCGACACAACCGCCGCATCGAGCTTGGCCGCCTGCGCCTTCCGCTCCTTTTCCTGCATCACCTGGACGATGCCCGATGAAGTCATCACGTCCTTCATCATGCGGGCGAGGAAATGCAGGTTCTGCGGGCTGATCTCTTTACCGTCCTTGTTGACCTCGGCCTGCATGACCTTGTAGGCGAGCGTGGTCAGCATCTGGAACAGCACGTTCTGGCGCTGCGCCTGATCCTCCATGCCCATGTCACCAAGCCACTCCTTGGCCCAGTCCGATGCCTGTTCCTGCAGCCGCACGAATTCCTTGTACTCGGACCCGAAATCATGGATTGCCGATTTGCGGATGCGCAAATCCATCCCGGCCTCTTCCAGCCGGAAGTTCAGGGCTTCGGCCAGATCCTCGTATTGTTGAACGGCTTGCAATAAGGACCCCGCTTCTGGGGTGATCGGCGTCCAAAATGGACCCCACCGACCGGGGGTTGGGTCCATTGTGCCTTCGATGATTATCGGAGGCCGAGCACGGGATGCTGATCGTGGAGACAATC
>RRZU013103208.1_pt1 | contig 26123 bp, 25 predicted proteins | sample 2165561 | NCBI WGS metagenome assembly RRZU01 (sample SAMN10456909, study PRJNA506462) | wastewater metagenome | isolation source: wastewater sludge | place: USA: Moscow, Idaho | reverse complement strand
TCTTTCCTTTTGGAGTTGCGCGGTAGATCAATGACCCAGACGCCATATTCGCTCCCAATGTCATTGTCTTTGTGTGCGGTGGGTTTGGGGTGGTGCCAGCCCAGAATGCGAACTCTGCCGGAGAGAGCCTTGTTGCCATGGGTGTTATCGATGACATCCATCGGAGAAAACGGAATGTTCATGCTTTGCTCTCCACCCAGGCTTTGAAAAGAGCCTCTTTGAAAGAGCGGCCACCGGGGATCAATGGCTCCCATGGCCGCAGGGGCTGGCGGAGGTCGTGATCGACGTCCTGGCGCCACAAGGCCAGATGAAGCGCCGTAGTCAACTCGGGTTCTGACACATTTTTCTGACATCCAATGCCATCAAGCAGCTCGTTCATGCTGGACAGCAGACCGTGTGTGTTGATTACATCAATGACCGCTTGATAGGTTTCTGATTCAATGATCTGTTGCTGACGCTGGTTTGTCAGCTGAGGTTCAAGCATGTCAAGGTTCACGACAAGTTCGGCCGGCAACTTTTCAGCGTGAACGATTCGGTGCGGGATGGTCGCCCTGGCGCAGTAGCGTCTGGTCAGTTCCAAGCGCTCCTTGGTGCGTGAGATCGGCTGCTTTGCATAGGTGAATTCTTCTGGCTTGTTCTCAAAGGCTATGAGGGAGTAGTTGCCATTTGCGTCTTGCCATGTCGTGAGCACGTCCAGGGTGGCGACGTAAGGGATGTCTGTGCCAGGAAAGTTGCCGTGCGGGATGCCTGCCTCATTTGCGATTTCCTGCAGACCTGCGAGTCTGCGGGCGTTTTCAAAGCCCGGTAGTCCGTTGCCAGGGTGGGGGTGTGACCATGGCCATACCGGGTAGCCTTCCCGGACGTCAATGGCGCCAAGCCATTTGGTCACTTGGATTGTTTGACGCTCGGCGCGGGCGCGGTAGTGGTGCTGTCGTGCAAGGCTGATGGCTGGCAGGTGGCCGATATTGCTATTGGGCGAGTAGTCGCGCTTTGTGACGCGTAGCCACGGTTTGTAGCGTTGGAAGTGGCCCTGACCGTATCCAGCCCGGATGAGGGCGGTCAGTTTTTTTTGAGTCATGAGCCCCGTTTGAGACGGGGGACTTTTTTGTGCAAAGGCGAACTCACCCCTTGCAAATTGAGATGCTATCCAATTCATCAAATCTCCTCTGCCCTGATTTTTGGCAAGGCTTCGCCGCAACTCCCGTTTTTTTGGGAGCCGAAAAATAGACCAGAGGCTTGACATGACGAATGACGTCGGGAATACTCCCGAGCAGGCCAGTAACCTAATTCGTTAGACAAAGCCCAGAAAGCCAACCTCTGAACCAGGTTGGCTTTCGTTTTTTCTGGCGCAATCTTCAGGTGTTTTCTTAGGTTTGCTCCTCCGTATGTGAGATGTTTATGGGGCGGGCTTTAAGGCCCAGCTCAACTGCAATCAAGTGCGCCTGTCCTGCTCGGCCCTGTGTGCGCCCGCTCAAGACGCTGTAAACCATTGCCCGGCTGAAACCGTGCGCTTGGGCCCATTCGGAAATTCGCTCCCCGCGCGCATAAAACGCGTTCTTGACCCGCAGTAGCTCGTCGCGTTCAGATGTATCCACTTTAATCAACTTGATTGCATTTCGGATATTTGGCATTAACTTCTAGTAAATTGCAACAGGGCATTTTTTGTTATAATAGTCTTTGTGTTTGGGTATAATATTTGCAACATGGATTGATAATCTTATTAATTGGATTTTCGAGGTTTTCAGATTTTTTCCGATTAATGCGGCCCTGTTGAGGGTCTGTTGGAGCCACTGAAATATCAGCTCTACATGCCAACAGCGCTTGTTTGAGTTTTCAATCTTCAAGGCAGGCCATGCTGTGTGTTGTGCAAGGGCCAGCTTCATTCCCTGGTCGGTTGTCTTGAAGCAAAAGGAAGCGCCAACTGCCTAGGTAGGCGGCGACCAGCAGCTTGTTGGGCTGGCGACAATGGGTCGGGTAGGCGACCCTTTTATTTCCGCTTCAGCGACTGACAGTCTGTCTTGGACGCATGCACATTGGCAGAGCATGAGAAACGACTACATCATTTTGGGCATCTTCGCGACGATCATCGTGGGAGGCGGCTTGTACCTTTTCGCGAGGCAAAAAAGTACGGCCGCCATCAAGGTAAAGGGCACAGCATGCCCCGGCGTTGAACCCTATGCCTTGCGGTGTCCGTTGACCTGCGGGTTCTACTACGCTCTGGCAATTGGCACATCTTCCCAACTGGTCGTGTACTGAGGTGTGCGCCTCTCCTGTTTCATTTCCCAGGTCCGCGTTTGGCTAACCATGCCGGAGCTGGCCAGATGCACCGCGCCCTTGCCATAGCGCATGTTGAGGGCATCCAGTGCAACCATCAGCCGCGATCTGTCGCGGACTTCCACAGGCTCCAGATTCAGCTCTGCCTGCAGCACGCTGCCAGGCGCGAGATCCAGCAGCATCACCCCCGCCTTGGCATACCGGTAGCCGGATCGGTAGATGGCCTGAAGTCCCATCAGGGCTGCGTGGGCGATTGCAGTGGTGTCATCGCTGGGCCGGCGCAGCGGCACCACGACCGAGCGTGAATACTGCGCATCCTGTGCCCGGAAGGGGCTGGTGCGAATGAAGCTCAGCACCTGGCCCGCATGGCTGCCCTGCCTGCGGAGCTTCTCGGCAGCGCTGCTCGCAAACTCGGTGATGGCTTCTTGCAAGTCGGCCAGCTCTGTCACGGGCTGCCCAAAGCTGCGCGTGCAGGCGATTTCCTGCTTTGGGGCAGGCGCGTCATCAAACCCGATGCACTGCATGCCCTGCAGTTCGCGCACCGTGCGCTCCAGCACCACGGACCAGCGGCGTTTGACGGTAGCGGGGTCGAGTTTTTTGAGGTCGAGCACAGTCTGGATACCGGCTTCCTGCAACTGCGCACCAATGCGCCGGCCCACGCCCCAGACTTCACCCACCTCGGTTTGCTGCAGCAGGTGGTTGAGTTCCTCCTCCGGCAATGCGCTCAGGTTGCAGACCTGGGCATGCTGCTCGGGGTAGCTGCCCGGCTTGCGTTCTGCCGTCTTGGCGATGAAGTTGGCCAGCTTGGCCAGGGTCTTGGTCGGGCCGATGCCGATGCCGCAGGGGATGCCGGTCCATTGCAGGATGCGCTCGCGCACCTTCTTGCTTCTGCGCGTCATGTCGCCCCGGATTCCGGTCAGGTCCACAAAGCTCTCGTCGATGGTTATTCCACCCTCTCTTCATGCATAGATGATGCGAAATAGTTGGAGAACCTGCATTCATTCTTCCAGCCTGCCTTCCTTTTCTCTTTCAGATTTGTTCAACTTGTACCTTTCATTTACATAGCATGTATCGGTCCGCGCGAGCGATTGCGATGACCGGTGATCCCAAGCATTTGATGAGCCATGTCGTCGTCAGCCTCAGAGCCAAGGTCTACACGGATTCCACGGGCGCGTTCGCAGAGCTGCCGGCACTGCTGACCGAAGGGGGGTTGCTCTCGCCTTTGCTCGACTACTTCGTTGCGAGACGGCATGACCGAAGCCTGGCATGGATGAAGAAGGTCGTTCGTTCGACCCAGTTGTTTCTCGACTACCTCCAGAGCAACCCTGCGGAACGCGACACCTATCGGCTGTTCCAGAACTTCGCTCAGCGGCTGTACACCGGAACCTTCGACAGGAGCACGGGCATCGACCCGAGCGGTCTCTGCTGGCGCGCTCTCGGGCCGCAAGATTGCGCGCACATCGTCAACGACCTGACCGGGTTTTTCGGTTGGCTGGGCGAGGTCAGACCGTCGGCGGCACAAGTCAATCCACGCTACGCCGGCGACGCGTTCGACCGGATGACAGACGAGGCGGCGTACAAATATCGACGCGACCGGGCCTTTCTGGGCCACACATGGGCAACGAACGCTACCGACCCGTCCAGCGCTCACCTTGTTCGTTACAAGCGTGCTCCGAAGGTCGAGCAGGCGGAGCCCCCTCAGTTCCCTGATGAGCGATTCATGGAACTGCTGACTGAGGGCTTCAAGGTTGGACGTGGCCTGGACCTTCGCAACATCCTTATCACGTTGCTTCTGCACGGTGCGGGCTTTCGAGCATCGGAACCGTTTCATCTGTATGTCTCGGACGTCATTCCTGACCCGAGCAACGAGCGCAGCGCGCTGGTGCGTATTCACCATCCCTCGTTTGGCGAGGCACCCGCCGATTGGCGTGGCTCCGATGGACAGTCCCGCCGCGGAAACCGCGCAGTCTATCTGTCAGAGAAATTCGCACTTGTGCCGAGGACGGAGCTTCTGGGCAGCCAGAGTGCGGGTTGGAAGGGCGGCAGCCACGACGGTCCGTACTACAAGCAAGCCCATTGGTTCTTGCCCGAGTTTGGAGAGCTATTCCTCACCGTCTGGCAGAAGTACATGCACGAGGTCGCGGTCTTGAACCGGCCGCATCCGTTCGCTTTCGTCAACCTTCGCTCGGAGCCCCGCGCCGCCATGTACTGCCTGCCCCAATTCAACAAGGCCCATCGAGCTGCCTGTGAGCGCATCGGATTGAAAGTAGCGAAGCATCTTGGCACCACACCACACGGGCACCGACATGCCTACGGCAAGCGGCTGAGCAACGCTGGCGTCGACGAATTCCTGATTCGACGGTTCATGCACCACGCCTCGGTCGAGAGCCAAGGCGTTTATACCCAGCCAACGTCCAAGGAAGCAAGGGACGCGCTCGCCGCCGCGGCGCAGCGCTTGGGCAGCACGTCGCTGGGCACGAGCTTGTCCAACGCAGACACGATTTTCCTGAACTAAGTGAACGATGGAAGAAGCCAAGAAGCAGGACCAGCGCAAAACGGGCAAAGCCGAGCCGGCTATGCCACCGAGAAAACGAAACAACCCGCCTGGGCAACGAAGGTGCTCCGACCGGGAGCTGACCTGGGTCGAGCGAGATTATCCGGAGCTATGCGCGTGGAGTGCCGTTGCGAAGGACTGGCTCCGTGGGGAGACCGAAGCAGTCCATGTGCGCTTGTCGGCACTCGTTGTCTTCTTGGAGAAGTACCTGATTCATCTCGGGCTGCCAGTGGACCCTGCAGTCTTCCTGCTCCGTCAGACGCACCTGCCTGATTTTTACGCATCGGTGTGTCCCAAGTCGAATGCTGGCGCGTCCTACAACAACATCATCAATAAGTTCCTGGAATGGGTGCTGCTGCGTGATTTCAGTGAAACAGCTGACGACGGGCATCCTGTCATCTCGCCGGCGTTCCGAAATCCCGTGCCAAAGATGTCTCGACGTGGCCTACCAAGGTTAGACGAGAGCGTTCACTCGCCACTACCGTATGGGTACATCGATGAGCTGCGCCAGATGCTCGCCGCAGGCCCTAACTTCGCCGATTGGACGTGGGCCCACACCGTCTCAGGCCCCAGGATTGGCATGGGTGGCATCGTTGCGCCAGACTGGTTCCCGGTCACCGAGGATGATATTGACCACACTGACCCTGACTGCGTCTGGCGCGTGAGGCCGAAGGCTAACGACAAGCCTTCCGTTCTCGAAATGTGGAGTCCGGTGCGATGGGTGGCGCTCCTCATCAAGCTGATACTGCCGCTGCGGACCATGCAGGTCAGGTTCCTCGACTCTGGTGAAGCGGACACCTGGCGATATACGTCAGGTGCATGGGCGCTGAACACCGGCCCCTTGGCTTCTGGCAGCGAGACACGGCCGTGGCAAAACGGAGTGCTTCGAAGGCAGGCTCTGACGCAGGGCGGCGCCATCGGGTCTGCGCTCTACGTCAACACCAACAAGACGGCGGACCGCTACCTCGCGGGCCCAGTGAAAGGGTACGTCCTGCCGTGGCCGGAGGATGGCCAAGTTCACCAGCAAGCGTTCTATTGGTTGGAGAAACTCCGCAACTGGCAGGAGAAATACAACCCGATTGCTCGCCGCACACCCTGGACGGAGCTCGACGGCCGCCACATTCAGGCCAAGAGCGAAATCCAGCTCGCAAGCTATCCCGACGCCTGCTTCCTATTCCGATTGGCAGAATCTGCTCGCCCAGATTTGCCGGTTACTGACGCGTTGATGAACCGCGCTTGGTTCTACCTGATGGACGCCCTCGAGACTCGGCTCGCGTTCCGGGGTGACACGCACGCAGATGGCTCGTGCATTCGCTTGTTGCCCACCCTTTCAGCCGGCGACAAGAGCATCCGTACGCTCTTCCCACTGCACAGCCTGCGCGTGTCGCTCATCACCGCCCTGGCGCTCGAAGGGAACGTGCCGTTTCCCATCCTGCAGAAGCTCGTCGGACACAGCCGCTTGCTGATGACGCTGTACTACACGAAGCCTGGTGCGACTTACATGCGCGAGCAGCTCATCGCCGCGGCGGCTCACCTCGAGGCGAACAAAGAGCGCAGCATCCAGCACTTCCTCTTGGACACTGCCCATGATGCGCTAGTGTCGTCGGCCATCAGTAACTGTCAGACGAGCTTCGCTGCCGCCATTCCCGCACACGTCACGGAGCGGAATCCTGCTGGGTGGATGCCCATGCACCACGGGCTCTGCCTTGTTGGAGGGAACACTTGCGAGGTTGAAGGCTATCCCTTGGGCGGCTGTCACAACGGCGGTCCCAACGTCGGCAACTTGTCGATGCCGATCTACGCACCCGTGCCAGGCGGCGTTCGAAATTGCATTCGATGCCGCTGGTTTGTCACCGAGCCACATCATCTGCCGGCGCTGGCCGCGCATTTCAACACCATCGCCTATCGATTCGACGAAGCTCGCAACGCTTGCCTTGCCGACGAGGAGACCTTGCACAGGCTTCGAGTCGCGAAGGCCGAAGCTGAGGACGCGCGCGTCCCGTTTGCTCGCATGGCCGCGTTCCGGCAGGCGGAGCGCGTTTGGGAAAGCGCGATGTCGAAGTTCAGCGACCTGGCGGAGGATTTGGTCGCGTGCTATCGACTCATCGAACGCTGCCAGCATGCACTGAACCATGGCGGCAACGCTGGCTCGCAGCTCGTGGCTGCCGGCACACTGGCCGACGTGCAGCTCGCGTTCGAAGAAACGGACTCCGAGTTGCGCCAGCTTTCGGGGGTCTGTGAGAGCGCTGAAATCTACCCCGACCTCGACCCTGGCAAAGCAGTGTTTCGACGCAGCCAACTGCTCGACGCCGCGCTGTATCGCGAAGACTTGCCGCCGGTTTTCCTCTCGCTGTCGGAGCGTGAACAGTTGCTGCAAGGCAATGCGTTCATGCGCAAGCTCGCGTGCCAGCTTGAGCCGAACGACCCGGTGCTCGGGACACGGGAGGTCATCCGCCTGATGGATGCGGGTGAGCGACTCAGTGAGCGCTTGGGCATTGATGTCGGCGCAATGGTCCGTGCCGATCCACGGTTGTCGCACCCCATCCTCACTCTAAGGGTCGAACATGAGTAAAGCGCAGACCGTGCCTGAAATTCATCCTGACGTCGTGCTCGAAGCACTGCTGGCGAAGGGCGGCCGTTCCCAGCGACTCGGAAACCTTCAGAAGGTGCATGACATCTGTCGGCGCCAACACTCCGGGTCCAAGGACTTCTCCACCTCTGCAATCGGACGCATCTGCGAAGCCGAAGGCGTCTTGAAGGGCCGCGCCCTCTACAACGCAGCCTCGGCTGACTACGTCAGCTTAATCTCGGCCTGGGCGGCATTCCAAGGGGTCGACAAGCCAAGACGACAAGCCGCGCCGAAGCCGGCGGCAGGACTCGAGCTGCTGATGCGGATTGAAGACCCGGCGGTCCGGTCAATCATGCAGGCGACGATGGTCGAGCGAGACAAGCTGCGAGCGCAGTTGAACCTGCTCAAGTCCCAGACTGTGGTGACCGTGGACCGGCGCCCGCTCGGCGCAACAATTGTGCCGGGCGGCGACGGCCATCCCATCGCCGTTCTCACGATGGACGCCCAACTCACTGAATCCGAGCGGGAGGCACTTCGCCACGCCGTCTCAGCCCCATTTCTGGATGACCAGGGCTGGCGAACGGGTACGCACGGCGAAATCCTTACAGAGAGGGGACGAACGGTGTTCAAGGTTGGCTTCACTCGAGCTATCCGGAAGGTGCTCGGCGAACGCTAACCGCGTCCGAAGCCAACTCAACGTCCGTCCAGACCGCTCATGTTTGATGCGGGCCTGTACCGACCGGACGGCACAGTTGCTGGTCTGCGCCGGCGCGTGGCGGCGGGCGACCGGACGACAGCTTCGTGCCCAAAGGCGACATAGAACTCAAGGTTAACGGTCGCCACCGCAGCGGCTTCCGTCATCCACGGCAGGTCATCAGTTCACGGTCCGGACCAAGAAGCCGTCATCGGCTCTTCTGTTGACGTGTCAGGTGCGATGACCGCTTTCGAAGCGGTACTGCGGACGCAGCCGGATCGCCGCGGCCCCCACTGCGTCATGACAAAGATGTAATCAAGCCGTGTGCTTGCCGTCGGAGGTTGACTCCTAAAGTCATGTTCAAGATGAATCGCTGAAGCACATCACAACGATGTGCCGATCGTCTTAATCAGTCAGGAGTCAAACATGAACCGTTCCTTCACCCATGCTGCCCTCGCTCTCGGCTTGGCCTTGTCGGCAACCGTGGCGAGCGCCGCCATGAATACCTCTACTCTGGCCAATGGTAAGTCTGTCTATGGCGCCGCTGCCTCCGCATCACAAACCGCCAGGGTCGTCGATGTCAGCGCCGCGAGCACACTCAATATCGATTGCGGCGAAACTGTCACTTTCCGCAGTGGCGACAAGAGCTTCAGCTGGAAGTTCGACGTGGTCGGCCACCGTGTGGTGGACCTGCAAGCCATCGCCCCGGCAGGCTTCAGCAGCAAGCCGCTGAAGGTCTATGTCGCGCGCAGCGATGGCGAGCGCAACTGATCTCCATCGCATCGGCCGGGACCAATCTACGCATGGGTGCCGGCTTTGCGCCGGTGTACCGCCCCCACATGGGTATGAACCTCAGACGCAGGCAGCGGCGCCAGTTGGCCGGCCTGCGGATGATTCAGCTCTTTCAGGATCGCGCAGGCCTTTCCGGGGCTGGTGGACTGACAACGGGAACGCAAATTCCTGAGTTCTGTCTCCAGCGCACGCAACTCCTTGATCCGTGCCGCCACATGCCCGATGTGGTCGTCCAGCACTTGGTTCACCTCGCCGCAGTCGGCGCCCGGGCCGTCGGTGAAGCGCAGCAGCGTGCGAATCTCGTCCAGCGCCATGTCTAAGCCCCGACAGCGCCGGATGAAGATCAGTCGCTGCACATGGCTGGCTTCGTACACACGGTAGTTGCCCGTGCTGCGCCCAGGCGTTGGGATCAGGCCTTCGCGTTCATAGAAGCGGATCGTCTCGATTTGCGTGGCCGTCGCCACCGCCAGTTCGCCGATTTTCATGGTTTGGCTCGAATTTGTGCGCTTTAGCTTGACTCTACACCGACTACAGGGTTTTTAATTCAGCCATGGACAAGACCCTGCACACCTCTCCCAAGCCCGACGACACACCGCCGGCTTCCTGTTGCGGCTCGGCCTGCGGGTCGGTCTCGATCACTCCGGCACCCGCACCGCCTATGCCAGCGCCTGCGCCTACGCCTACGCAAGCCGGGCTGCATCGCTACCGCATCGCCAATATGGACTGCTCGTCCGAGGAGTCTGAGATCCGCCGCGCTCTGGAGCCCATTGCTGGTGTGAAGCAACTGCGCTTTGACCTGGGGCAACGGACGGTCTCGCTGGCCGCCGAGCCGGCCGATCTGACGGCTGCGATTGCAGCGATCGAGCGCATTGGCTACAAACCGCAGCCTCTGACCGAGCCGACAGCCGACGCCGCGGGCGGGCGCGAGCAAGGTGTCGATCATGATCATGCGCATGTGGAATCGGGCTTGCCCCGTCTGATCGGCGCCCTGGCCTTCGCCATTGCCGCCGAGGCGGTGGCCTTCTTTGCGCCGGAGACGGCCTTGCTCAAGGGCGTGCAGATACTGCTGGCGGTTCTGGCCATCTACCTGGCCGGATTCGGTACCTATCAAAAGGGGCTGCTGGCTCTCAAAGCGGGTCGCTTGAACATCAATGCGCTGATGACCGTGGCGGTGACCGGCGCATTCGTGATCGGCCAGTGGCCGGAAGCCGCCATGGTGATGGCCCTTTATGCCGTCGCCGAACTGATCGAGGCCAAGGCCGTAGACCGGGCCCGCAACGCCATCAAGAGCTTGCTGGACCTGGCTCCTCAGGATGCCGAGGTGCAGCAGGCGGACGGTCAGTGGCAGCGCATGCCGACTGCAGCCGTGGCGGTCGGTGCCATCGTGCGCCTGCGCCCCGGTGAACGCGTTCCGTTGGATGGCATGGTGACCGCTGGCGCCAGCGCCATCGACCAGGCACCGGTCACCGGCGAGAGCGTCCCTGTCGACAAAGGTGTCGGTGACGAGGTCTTTGCCGGCACCATCAACCAGAATGCGGCGCTGGAGTTCCGGGTCACCGCATTGGCGACCGACAGTACCTTGGCGCGCATCATCCATGCGGTCGAGGAGGCGCAGGCTACCCGTGCGCCCACCCAGCGCTTTGTCGATCGCTTCGCCGCCATCTACACGCCGGGCGTGTTCGTGCTCGCCTTGGGTGTCGCCTTACTGATGCCTTGGTTGATGGGCTGGACCTGGATGGAGGCTGTCTATAAGGCCCTGGTGCTCCTGGTCATCGCCTGTCCCTGCGCCCTGGTGATCTCGACCCCGGTGACGGTGGTGAGCGGCCTTGCCGCCGCCGCCCGGCGCGGCATCCTGGTCAAGGGGGGCGTCTATCTGGAGCAGGCTCGGTCCCTCAAGGCCGTGGCCCTGGATAAAACCGGCACCATCACCGAAGGCAAGCCCAAGCTCGTGGATGTGCAGATCGTCCGCGACGGTACCGACCGCGCCGTGGTCGCGCGCGCAGCGCTGAGCGTTGCCGGCCGCTCCGACCATCCGGTCTCCAAGGCAATCGCCGCCGGCTTGGCAGTGGAATCCAGCGCCAGCGAAGTGGATGGGTTCGAGGCCGTCGTCGGCCGTGGGGTGCAGGCCCGGCTCGACCAAGTGCCCTATGTGCTGGGCAATCACCGCTGGATCGAGGAACGTAGCCAATGCTCGCCTGCCATCGAGGCGCTGCTGAAGCAGCATGAGCAGGCCGGCCGCACCGTCACGATGCTGGCCGACGATGCCGGCGTGCTGGCCCTGTTCGCGGTGGCCGACACGATCAAGCCGTCGTCGCAGGCCGCCGTCGCCGAGTTGCTGGCTCTGGGCGTGACACCGGTGATGCTGACCGGCGACAACCAGGCCACGGCCGAGGCCATCGCACGCGAAGCAGGCATCGCACAGGTACGTGGCAATCTGTTGCCGCAGGACAAGCTCAACGCCATCGGCGAGATGCAGACCCGCTACGGCCCCACGGCGATGACCGGCGACGGCATCAACGACGCGCCGGCGCTGGCCAAGGCCGACATCGGTTTTGCGATGGGCGGCGCTGGCACCCACACGGCGATGGAAGCCGCCGATGTGGTGGTCATGAATGACGACCTTCAGCGCCTGCCCGAGACCATCCGCCTGTCGCGCCGCACGCATGCGGTGCTCTGGCAGAACATCAGCCTGGCCCTGGGGATCAAGGCGATCTTCCTGGTGGCCGCGGTGTTCGGCAATGCCAGCATGTGGATGGCGGTGTTCGCGGACATGGGCGCCAGCTTGCTGGTGGTGTTCAACGGCCTGCGATTGCTGCGCAACAAGGAGCCCTCGTGATCGACATTCCCGAGCTTCCCGCGCTTGCCCCGGCGGGCGCTGACCGGATGCGCGCACTGGCTGAAACCATCCTGCTCGACTTCAGCCACCCGAGGGTTGCTGCCTTGGTGCAAGGGCGCGGCTGGCAGCAACTGACCGAGCACGGGCGCATCGCCGCAGCCTATGCCTTTGTCCGCGACGAAATCGCTTTCGGCTACAACCGCGACGACGACCTCAAGGCCTCCGAGGTACTCGCCGACGGATACGGCCAATGCAACACCAAGAGCACGCTGATGATGGCCCTGCTACGCGCGCTGGGCATTCCCTGCCGCTTCCATGGCTTCACCATTGACAAGCAATTGCAGCGCGGCGCGATCACCGGGCTGGCTTACTGGCTGGCGCCGCGCAACATCATCCACAGCTGGGTCGAGGTCTGGACAGGTGAACGCTGGGCCCGGCTGGAAGGCTTCATCCTGGACAAGCCCTACCTGGGGGCGTTGCAACTGCGCTTCGCCGGGCACCGCGGCGCATTCTGCGGCTACGGCGCGGCCACGCCAGACTTGCAATGTCCACCAGTCGACTGGAACGGCGGTGACACCTTCATTCAGAAGGATGGCATCAACCAGGACTTCGGCGTGTTTGACAGCCCCGACGAGTTCTACGCCCGCCATGGTGTCAACGTGAAGGGCCTCAAACGCTGGCTGTTCCAGAACGTCATCCGCCAGCGGATGAACGGAAACGTCGCCCGCATCCGCCAAGCTGCTCCGGCTCCGGCCCAATCAACTGGACCGGGCAGTGCCCTCGTTGTCGAGCAGGACCAGTCCAACGCGCGTCACGCCATCCGCTGACTCCGCGAAAGCATGGCCTCCGTGCATTCGCGCGATGGCCGCGACGATGGCCAGGCCCAGACCATGGTTGCGGTCGGCGTGGGTCCGCGAGGGGTCAGCCCGGTAGAACCGGTCGAACAGTTTGGGCAGGTGTTCGGCTTCAATCGCCGCACCCGCGTTGTGCACGGCGATGGACACCTCGCGGGCACTCTGGCGCTCAATACGTACGAGCACGGCCGAGCCGGGCGATGCATACCGGGTCGCATTGCCCAGCAGGTTCGACAAGGCTCGCCGCAGCAGCCGGGCGTCCACCTCGGCAGCAGCGTCGCCCAGCACTACTGCCTTCAGCCCCGCATCAAGCAAGGCTGCTTCATGAAACTCAAGAACCTCCACGGCAAGAGCCCCGAGACTGGGGGCCCAGGCACGTCGGGCTGGCACGCCCCGATCGGCATTGGAGAGGAAGAGCATGTCGCCGACAATGCTGGCCAGGCGGTGCAGGTCTTCGAGGTTCGAGCCCATCGCCTCGCACAGCTCTTCGTTACTGCGCGGCTTGCGCAGTGCCAGTTCGCAACTGCTGATCAGCGTGGCCAGCGGCGTGTTCAACTCATGGGCCACGTCTGCATTGAAAGCCTCCATCTGCTTGTAGGCCGCGCCCAGCCGATCCAGCAGCGCGTTGAACTGCCCGATCAGCGGCTGCAACTCGTCGGCCTGTCCGGCCCCGTCGAGTCGTCGTTCCAGATCCGTCGCGGTCACCCGTCGGGTTTGCTCTACAAGTTTGTGCAGGGGGGCCAACCCGAGGCGCACCAGCATGAAGCCTCCGACGGTCGCGGCCAGTGCTCCCGTCAGCGCGGCCAGGGCCAGGGTCCAGGCCAGGCGGGCCAGCAAGGCCTCGTCGGCGCGCTTGTCCAGCACCAGCGCGGCGTGGGCCGATCCCCCCGCATCCGGTGGCAGACGGATGTCGAAGACCCTGCGTTTGCTGTCGGCCAAGGGGGGCTGGCGTGTGCTGGTCTCGAAGATGACCTGACCATCGCCGTTGACCAAACGCAATGACAACTCATCATGCCCGGCCAAAAAGTCCTTCAGCAGATGACGCACACCTGCCAGGTCGTGGGCGCCGCGTCCCTCGGTGAGCAGGTGCTCCACCGCCACCTGCTTCTGCGTCAGCGTTTCGTCCTGCCGTTGCGACAGTGTGACCGCGATCACCACATAAACCGCCGCGCACACCAGCCCCAGGCCCAGCATGGTCTGCAGTGCAAGCCAGAGCGACAGCCGCCCGCGCAGGCTGGCGGTCGTTGCAGCCTCGCTCACGGCTCCCGGGCCTCGAGCACATAGCCCATGCCTCGTACCGTATGCAGCAGCGGCCGCTCGAAGGGCTGGTCAAGTTTGCTGCGCAGCCGTCGAACGGCAACTTCCACCACGTTCGTTTCGCTGTCGAAGTTCATGTCCCAGACCTGCTCGGCCAGTTCAGTACGAGACAGCACCTCGGCCTGACGACGCAGCAGCAGGCTCAGCAGATTGAACTCCTTGGCGGTCAGATCGAGTCGCTGGCCCGCACGGGTGACCTTGCGGCGGATCAGGTCAAGCTCCAGATCGGCTAGCTTGAGCAGGGTCGGCTCACCATGGCTCTTGACGCTTCCCGCACGCCGCAACAGAACCTGGATCCGGGCCACCAACTCGGAAAAGGCAAAGGGCTTCACCAGGTAGTCGTCGGCGCCGCTCTGGAGGCCGCGGACACGATCTTCCACTTGGCCCCGCGCGGTGAGCATCAGTACAGGCGTTTGCTTGCTCTGACGCAATGCAGCCAGTACGGCCAGGCCGTCGATACCAGGCAACATGCCGTCCAGAATCAGCAGGTCGTAGTCGACCTCGGTGGCCATGTGCAGACCGTCGATGCCGGTATGGGCCACATCGACGGTGTAGCCTTCCTCGCTCAGGCCCTTACGTAAATACTCTGCGAGTTTGACCTCGTCTTCGACCACCAAAAGCTTCATGGGCTCGATTCTGCGGCCTGGTCGGGATCTCGAACATTACGTGTTTGTAATCCGGCGGTTGGTTAGCCGTCCGCTTGCTTCGTCTAAAGTCGCGACGTTCCTGACAAAAAGGCTCAGGTCATTCCAAGGTTCCCCTTCCTCCACAGGCATTCGCTACACTTCTGCCCATGCAACGTATCGTGCTGGTCCTCTTGCTGATGCTCCTGCCTGTCCAATGGACATGGGCAGCCGCTGCCAGCATCTGCAGGCACGAAACGAGTGTCCATGCCAATCACTTTGGCCATCACGAGCATCGGCACGATCACACGACAAGTGTGAGCTCAGCCAGCGATGCTGCCGCTGACGAAGGGGTGCAGACCGAGTCCGGCGTCCATGCCGATTGCGCCACCTGCCACGCTGCCGTGCCTGGGTTGATGATGCCGCCCGCCGTCGTCATGGGTGTGCAGGCGCCGCTCTCGGCGTTCACGCCCTACCAGCGTTCAATCACCACCGGCGTCCCCGAACGCCTGATTCGTCCGCCACACGTCCGCCTCGCCTGATTAGCGGCGAGGCAAGGTTCCGGCTGCCCCAGGCGGCGGAATACGTGCAAAAGGGTTTTGCCTGACAGCATCACGGTCCTCGCCAGCAACACAGCTGACACCGCAGCGGCCACCAAGCCGCTGCCGACGAGGACACCATGCATTTTCTTTTTCAGACCGCACCTGCGGCTCTGCGCCCGCGCGCAAATTTGCCTTGTCTGTGCGCCATCCTGCTCGCCTTAGGTACGGCTGCTACAGGCGCCATGGCCCAGGCGCCCGCCATCACGACACTCAAGCAAGCCTTAGACGCGGCTTGGGTGCGCCAGCCTGAAGCGGCCAGCAGCGATCTCCACAAACAGGCTGCAGAGGGTCGCAAGGCTGCGGCGCAAAGCTGGACAGTCGAACCGCCTTCGCTGGAGGTTTCAGCCAAGACCGATCGACTCAATCGCAACGACGGCAGCCGCGAGTTGGAGATCGGCGTGGCCGTGCCGCTGTGGTTGCCCGGCGAGCGCAGCCGCAGCCTGGCCCTGGCGGAAGCCGAGGCCGGTGCCGTGGACAGCCGCACAGCGGCTACGCAGTGGCGGCTCGCGGGCGCCCTCAGGGATGCCTGGTGGGGCCTGCATCGCGCCCGCGTCGAAGTGGTCCTGGCGCGCGCCCGGCAGGACAGCGCGGCGCAGTTAGCCCGGGATGTCGCTCGACGCGTGGCAGCCGGCGACCTAGCCAAGGCTGACCAGCACCAGACCGACGGCGCCCTGGCCGCCGCCCAGGCCGAACTGGCAGCCAGCCAGGCCGCGCAGATTCAGGCCGAGCAGGCGCTGCGGAGCTTGACGGCCGAGGCGCCAGCCCAGGGGCTGATCGACGCGCCGGAAGCCGCTGCCTCCGTGGTGCCCGACGACACCGAAGCCACGCCAAACCACCCCGCGCTGCGCGAGCTAAGCGACCGCGCGCTGAGGGCCGAACGGGCCCGCGATCTGGCCGGTGTCCAGCAGCGCGCCAACCCCGAGCTGACGCTGGCCAGCACCCGGGACCGTGGCGCCTTCGGGGAGCGCTACGGCCAGACGGTCACGCTGGGGCTGCGCTTTCCGCTCGGCTCCAGTGGCAACAACCAGGCCAAGCGCGCCACGGCGGGTGCCGAGCTGATCGAAGCCCAGACCCAGCTGGCCCTGGAGCGCCAGCGCCTCTCCGGTGAGCTGGCCGGGGCAAAAGCAAGGCTTGTGGCCGCGCAGGCGTCTGCGGAAGCGGCGAACCGTCGGGCCGCGCTGGCCCGCGAGACCCGTGGCTTCATCGAGAAATCCTTCCGTGCCGGCGAGACCGACCTGCCCAGCCGCCTGCGTGTCGAGCTGGAGGCCTTCGAGGCCGAACGCCAGTCGACCCTAGCCCGGCTGAACGTGAACCAGGCCATCTCGGCCCTCAACCAGGCCTTGGGCCTGCTGCCGCAATGAACCGCCCTCTATCTTTCAGGAAGCAAGACATGACCCTCGCTCCCCCCTTGGCGATGCATGCCATCGCCCGCCCGCTGGCTGCCGGCCTGCTGCTGGGTGCCCTCTGGATGGCCACCATACCCGCACAAGCCGGCGAAGGCCATGACCACGGCGAGGCCCCGGCCGCTGCCGCGGGTTCAGCGTTGCCCCGTTTCTCCGCCGGCTCCGAGCTGTTCGAGCTGGTCGGCGTTCTCAACGGCAAGCAACTGACCCTGTACCTCGACCACGCAGCCAGCAATGCGCCGGTCAAGGATGCCAAGCTGGAACTGGAGCTGGGCGGGCGCAAGCTCAGCCCCAAGGCGCACGGCGAAGGTGAATTCGAGCTCACGCTCGCCGAAGCGCCTAAGGCCGGCGTTACGCCTGTCACGGTGACCGTATCCACCGCCAGCGAGTCCGACCTGCTGGCCAGCGAGCTCGACATCCACGAAGAGGCCCATTCCGAAGAGGCTCATGTGCATGGTTGGAAGGAGTGGGCGCTCTGGAGTAGTGCTGGCCTGGCAGCTTTGCTTTTACTGGGCTTTCTCGCGCGTCGCTTCTTGGGCGGTCGGGCATCGCGTACCGGAGCTGCAGCATGAAGCGCTTGAATCTGAACCACGGCCTCACGGTCTGCGCGCTGGCTACAGCGCTGTTCCTGGGCGTGACGCCGGCATTTGCAGGTGATGGCCATGACCATGGCGATGCGCCTGCGGCCACAAACTCTAACGGGCCTCAACGCCTGCCCGATGGCAGTGTGTTCCTGCCCAAACCGGCACAGCGCCAGATCGGCGTCCGCACACTGACTGGCACGGAGCAATCGCTACCGCGCGGTCTGGAACTGAATGGCCAGGTCCAGATGGACCCGAACGCAGGCGGCAAGGTGCAGGCCATGGCGGCCGGCCGTTTGGAGCCCGGTCCGCGCGGCCTGCCCTCGGTCGGACAGGCGGTGCGCAAGGGCGAGATCCTGGCCTATGTGCTGCCCTCGGCAGGCAGCCTGGAGCGCGCCAACCAGCAGGCCCAATTGGCCGAGCTGCGTGCCGCCCGAACCCTGGCAGAAAAGCGCCTGGCGCGGATGCGGGATCTCGCCGACACGGTGCCGCGCAAGGACATCGAAGCGCTGGAGAGCGAGGTCGCGAGCCTGGGCGAGCGCGCCCAGGCGGTGGGTGGCGGGCTGTCGGGTCGGGAGGCACTGCTCGCACCGGCCACCGGCGTGATTGCCTCGGCCCATGCGGTGGCCGGTCAGGTCATCGACGCACGCGAGCTGGTGTTCGAGGTGGTCGATCCGCAAAAGCTGCGGATCGAAGCCCTGGCCTATGACGCATCGGTGGCCAATGACATCGCCGGTGCCTACATCCCGGTCGGCAGCGGCAAGGTCGCGCTGACCTTTGTGGGCGCGGCACGCAGCCTTCGCGACCAGGTCCTGCCGATCAGCTTCAAGGCCCAAGGCGAGGGTTTGAACCAGTTGGCCGTGGGTCAGCCAGTTCGGGTGATCGTGCAGACGCGCAGCCAAGTCAAGGGAATTTCGGTTCCGGCGGTCGCCCTGATGAAGAACCCATCGAATCAGCAAATCGTCTGGATCAAGACCGCTCCCGAGCGGTTTGAGCCGCGTGTCGTGACGGTGGCACCGCTGGATGGCGCTTCCGTGGCGGTCACCGCCGGACTCAAAGCAGGCGAGCGGGTCGTGACCGACGGTGCCGGTTTGCTGAACCAGATCCGCTAAGGAGCCACGACCATGTTCAAGTGGCTTCTCGACAGCAGCCTGTCCAACCGGCTGCTCATCATCATCGGCAGCCTGGTGCTGATGGCCTACGGGGCCTTCACCCTGTCACGCACGCCGGTGGACGTCTTCCCCGACCTCAACAAACCCACCGTCACCATCATGACGGAGGCCGGCGGCATGGCCGCCGAGGAGGTCGAGCAACTGATCACCTTCCCGCTGGAGACCACCATGAACGGTCTGCCCGGGGTGGAGTCGGTGCGCTCGACCTCCAGTGCCGGTCTGTCCTTCCTTTATGTCACCTTCGACTGGAGCACGGAGATCTTCCGCGCCCGGCAGATGGTGTCGGAGCGCCTGGCCTCCATGGAGGAAGGCATGCCCGAGGGCGTCGTGCCGCGCATGGGTCCGATCAGCTCCATCATGGGCGAGATCATGCAGATCGCTATTCCCATCGACACGGCAAAGACCTCGTCGATGGCGGTGCGCGAGTACGCGGACTGGGTGCTGCGCCCGCGCCTGATGGCGGTTCCGGGCGTGGCCCAGGTGATTCCGATCGGCGGCGAGGTGCGCCAGTTCCAGGTGCAGCCCAACACCGTGCGCATGTCGGAGCTGGGCATCACGCATGAGCAGCTCGAAGGGGCGCTGAAGGGCTTCTCGTCCAACACCTCGGGCGGTTTCCTGGAGCTCAATGGCCGCGAATACTTGATCCGCAATCTGGGCCGCACGTCCAATCTCGACGATCTGAAGAACCTGGCCTTGAGTGCTCGGAACGGGCAACCCATCCTGCTGCGCCAGCTCGCTGAAGTCACATTCGCGCCCGCCCTCAAGCGCGGCGATGCCGGCTTCGAAGGCAAGCCCGCGGTGATCCTGGGCATCCAGAAGCAACCCACGGCAGACACCATTGCGCTGACGCGTGCCATTGAGACGGCGCTCGACGAGATGAAACGCTCGTTGCCGGCCGGCATGGATACCCCACAGGTCACCTTCCGACAGGCCAGCTTCATCGAGGCTTCGATCACCACCTTGCAGGGCAAGCTGATCGGCGCCTCGGCCTTCGTGGCCGTGATCCTGCTGCTGTTCCTGGGCAATCTGCGCACCACCATCATTGCCCTGGTGGCGATTCCGGTCTCCATCTTCATCACCGCCCTGGTGTTCAAATACTTCGGGCTCTCGATCAACACCATGACCCTGGGCGGTCTGGCGATCGCCATCGGCGGCCTGGTGGACGATGCGGTGGTGGGCATCGAAAACGTGATGCGCCGGCTCAAGGAGGACCGGGTCAAGCACCCCGAACACCGCATGAACCCGCTGGAAGTGGTGGCCATGGCGACAATGGAGGTGCGTTCCGCCATCCTCTATGCCACGGTCATCATCGTGCTCGTGTTCGTACCGCTGTTTGCGCTGCCGGGCATGGAAGGCCGTTTGTTCGTGCCGCTGGGCATCGCCTTCATCGTCTCCACTCTGGCCAGCCTGATCGTCTCGGTGACCGTGACGCCGGTGCTCAGTCTGTACCTGCTCCCGCGCATGAAGTCGCTGGACCATGGCGATACGAAGCTGCTGGCTTGGCTGAAGTCGCGCTATCGGGGTGGGCTGCAAGCCACCTTGAACCGTCCCAAGACTGCCCTTGTGGCCGCCAGTGTGACGGTGCTGGTCGCTGCTGCGGCCGTGCCGTTCTTTCCGACCACCTTCCTGCCGCCTTTCAACGAGGGCACTCTGCTGGTAGGTTTGCGGCTGAACCCCGGCGTGACACTGGCCGAGAGTTCGGCCCTGGCCCGCCAGGCCGAGGTGCTGATCAAGCAGGTGCCCGAGGTGACCCATGTGGGCCGGCGCAGCGGCCGGGCCGAGCTGGATGAGCATGCCGAGGGCGTGCACGTCAGTGAGCTGGACGTGGGACTGAAGCCCAGCAGCGAGATCACGCGCTCGATGGACGAGATCAACGCCGACATCCGATCGCGCCTGATCAACCTGCCGGCCGCCATTGGCATCGGCCAACCGATCTCGCACCGCATCGACCACATGCTCTCCGGCGTGCGTTCGCAAATCGCAATCAAGATCTTCGGCGAGGATCTGGACACCTTGCGCGGCCAGGCCGATGTCTTGCGTGCCCGGCTGGCTGCCATCCCCGGCGTGGCCGACCTGGAGATCGAGAAGCAGGTGCTGGCCCCGCAGATCAAGGTGCGCGTCGACTACGCCGCAGCCGCGCGCTACGGCGTGCCGGCCCCGCAGATCCTGTCGACCTTGCAGGCTCTGGTCGAAGGCGAGAAAGTCACGCAGATCGTCGAGGGCAGCCGGCGTTTCGCCCTGGTCGTGCGGCTGCCGGAAAGCGCCCGATCGGTCGAGGGCCTGGCCCAGATCCTGATCGAAACGCCCAGCGGAAGCGTCCCGCTGTCCAAGTTGGCCACCATCGAAGAGGGGGATGGCCCCAACCAGGTCAGCCGCGATGATGGCAAGCGCCGCATCGTGCTGTCGGCCAACGCGCAGGGGCGGCCGCTGTCGGACATCGTCACCGACATCCGCGCGGTCGTAGCCGAGACCAAGCTGCCAGAGGGTTACTTCATTACCCTGGGCGGCCAGTTCCAGGCGCAGGAGGAGGCCTCGCGCCTGGTCGGCCTGCTGTCCATCGTCTCGGCGGTGCTGATGTTCGTTGTGCTGTTCAGCCGCTACAAGAGCACGCGCCTGGCGCTGCTGATCATGGCCAATATCCCGCTGGCCCTGGTCGGCGCGGTGCTGGGCCTGGCACTGTCGGGTCAACCGCTGTCGGTGGCCGCGCTGGTGGGCTTCATCACCCTGGCTGGCATCTCGGTGCGCAACGGCATCCTGAAGGTCAGCCACTACATCAACCTGATGCGCTTCGAGGGTGAGAGCTTCGACCACAAGATGATTCTGCGCGGCTCGATTGAACGCCTGAGTCCGGTGTTGATGACTGCGCTGGTGACGGCCTTCGCGCTGGCGCCGTTGCTGTTCGAGGCAGAGCGCCCCGGCACCGAGATCCTGCATCCGGTGGCCGTGGTGATCTTCTCGGGCCTGATCAGCTCCACCCTGCTCGACACTTTCCTGACCCCGGCAATGTTCTGGCTGTTCGGGCGCCGTGACGTCGAGCGCCTGATGAATGACCGTGACGCTGAAGCCTTCTGACCCCCCGCCACACCCACCCAAACTTGAGAGGATCTACCATGAAGAAGACCCAACTGCTGTTCGTCAGCACCATCATTGCAATCAGTGCCAACGCCTTCGCTGCGGACAAGGATGGTCACGGCCATGAGCACAAGCCGCTGCACGGCGGTGTAGTGGTCGAAGCCAGTGACATGGACTTCGAGCTGGTGGCCAAGGCCGATCAGATCAGCCTGCATGTACGCGATCACGGCAAGCCCACCAATCTGCAAGGCGCCCTCGCCAAGCTGACCCTGCTCAACGGCAGCGAGAAGAGCGAAGTCCAACTGGTGCCGGTAGGCGACAGGTTGGAGGCCAAGGGCAGCTACAAGCTGGGCACCGGCACCAAGGCCGTGGCCACGGTCACGCTGGCTGGCAAGAAGCCGGTCAATCTGCGCTTCGCGCTGAAGTAAATACGTGACCTCGACGTCAGCGCCCTGATCGGACCTCGCGACCATGGCCGCTGACTTCGAGCACATGAACACCTCGCATGGCGAGTTCGTTTCATTCTGGCTGGCTGCCGTTGCTGTGCTTGGGGTTGTCGCACTGATTGGGGTTGTCTACCTGAATTACCGGGATTGGCAGCGCAAGCGTGAGCGCCGGGAAGAGCGGCGGCAAAAGCGCCATGAAGCCAAGCGCAGGAAGAAGAACTGATGAAGAGCAATGAGTCTCGGCTCTGGCCGCCTCTTTTCGTGGCGTGGCTGATCGCACTGCTGGCGACCGCCGGTGCGCTGTTCCTCGGCGAGGTCATGGGCATGGTGCCCTGTGTGCTGTGCTGGTATCAGCGCATTGCGATGTTCCCGCTGGTGCTCGTGCTCGGCCTGGGCCTGCTCGACAACGACCGGCGCTGCCTGCGTTACGCCTGGCCGCTGGCTGGCGTCGGCTGGACGCTGGCCGCCTATCACTGCTTGGTGTTTTACGGTTGGGTGGCCGAGGGTTTGGTGCCCTGCGGCAAGGGCGGATCCTGTGCTGATGCCGAGCTTCAGGTGGCTGGTCTGGTGCCGATCCCGCTGCTTTCGTTGCTGGCCTTCAGCGGGGTTGTGCTGCTATTGGTCTTGGCGGGCAAAAGAGAGAAAGAGCATGAATAGAAGATGGATAGTTCTGGTCACCGGTGCTGCGGTGGCGCTGGCCTTTGTCGCAAGCGTGATGGTCTTCAAGAATCGGGCAGGGCAGGAGCTTGCCCTGGTGGCCCAAACTAACAGTGAAGCGCTGATCCGGCCGCACGCGCCGGTCTACGGCAATCCAGCCGCCAAGGTCACCATTGTCGAGTTCCTCGATCCGGCTTGTGAAACCTGCCGGGCCTTCCATCCCATCGTCAAAAGCATCGTCAACACGAGTTTCGGCAATGTGCGGCTCGTGGTCCGCTATGCACCGTTGCACCAGGGCTCGGATACGGCGGTGAAGATCCTGGAGGCGGCTCGGCTGCAGGGCAAGTATTGGGAAGCGGTCGAGAAGGCCATGGCCTTCCAGCCTCAATGGGCCTCACACGATCACCCACGACCCGAAATGATCTGGGAGCTGATCGCTGACATCGGGCTCGATCTGAGCAAGGCCAAGGCCGATGCAAATGGAGCTGCAATTGAGCAGTTGCTGCAGCAGGACATCGCCGACATGCAAGCCTTGAACGTGGACCGCACTCCAGGGTTTTTCGTCAACGGCACACCGCTGCGTGATTTCGGCGCGGAACAACTGAAATCGCTTGTCGAGCAGGAACTACGCAAAGTCGGCGCAGCGGCGCAGCCGTGATGGGCATTGCGGGAATGCTGCCGCAGCATTGGCATTCAGCCGCTCAGATTCTCGTGCGGGCCAGGAGGCAGGTTCGCAAACCGCGCCTCTTGTCGGCTCCAGGCTTTCATAGAGCTCAACTGCAGCACGCGCTTGCTTTCGCGCCCGGTGCCGACAAAGCCAGCCGCGCGGACCCGTTGCCCGGTGATGCCAAGTCTTCAAGGATGGTGCAGTCGACAGCCGCACCGCCGGCGCAGGCCGTGTCGCAGCTCCCGATGAACGCGGCCATGCTTCGTTCGAGCGCTTGCAACTCATCCAGCTTGTCTCGCACTTGAGCCAAGTGCCTGGCGGCCACCTCACGTACTTCAACACAGGGCCGGCGGGGCTCGTCAACAAGCCCCACCAGCTCACGAACTTGCTCGATGGAGAAGCCGAAGTCCCGGCAACGCCGAATAAAGCTGAGACGCCGAACAGTCGCAGCGCCGTAAGCCCTGCGCCCACCGTCGGTGCGTGGCACCGACGGCAACAGCCCAATTTCCTCGTAGTAGCGGATGGTCGGCACGGAGCAGCCGGCCTGCCGGGCCAGCAGACCAATGGAGATGGATGCCGTGGTGTTCATGCGCGACAGCTTAGCCTTTACTGCAAGCGAACCTCGGCGGTTGTGCCGCCCACATGTTCTCCGGCAAGAACTGCGAGAAGAACCACTGTGCATCGCTGCCAGACTGCTCTGGCCCCGCGATGGCCAGTTTCCCGTCATCGCCACGCAGGCTCAACTCGAAGTCGAGAAACGCACAGCATTCCCGCTCCGGCCTGACGATGTGCTCGACCTCGGAAGCGGCGACACCGTCATAGGTCACGTGGAGCAAACTGCCTTCCAGCCGATGCGAGCGAAGGTGCTGCTCCGTCAGTGGCGGATTCGAAGCAGCCGTAGGCCCATGTCAGCCGGCCCGAGGGTGCCACCAATGGCGGCTGGTTCAGCCGCCGAAATCAGCGGTCTTCGTGGAACAGGTGTCGGCGCAGCCGCACGCTGCGCTTCGGGCTTGGCGCCGCCTCCACCACCACGCCGTGGCAACGCCCAGCGCAATGGCCAAGAATGCCGCCGCGAGAGGCAGCAACTCATCGGCACAGACCAGCAGAGCCGAGCCCGTAGCCGCAAGCCCTCCGGCTATGCCCAGCAGAGGGATAGCACAGCAGACTGCGCATGCAGCGCCCAGGCCCAGCGCTGCTTTCAATGTTGTCATGAGGTTCCCCATTTGTGGTGAGACTACCAAAGGTAGAACCTCAAGCCACTTGAGGAGCAAGCATTTTCTGTCAGAGCGGCAAGGGACAATGTTGCCCATGGAGTTCATCAAGACATTCGGATTGTTCGTGGTGACGGCGCTGGCTGAAATCGTCGGTTGCTACTTGCCGCACCTCTGGTTGAAGCAGGGCAAGTCCGTCTGGCTGCTCGTGCCGGCCGCCATCAGCTTGGCGCTGTTCGCGTGGTTGTTGTCTTTGCATCCGACGGCGGCGGGCCGCGTCTATGCCGCCTACGGCGGCGTATACATCGGTGTCGCCATTCTTTGGCTTTGGCTGGTGGACAAGGTCACCCCGACCACCACCGACTGGGTCGGTGTCGGACTTTGTGTCATCGGGATGGCAGTCATCATCTTCGGCTCAAGAGCTGAGGGCTGATCCGGCCAGGGGACAGAAAGGAGCACTCATGGCTTGAGTCTGGCAACGGATGCGGCCGAGATTCTGCCTCGCGCCCTGCCGCTGGCAGACCATGCCTCAATTGCCTACGCTGCCGACTATTGGAGCGCAAGGGCGCAGTTGAATGAGCGCTTACTTTGATCTTCCTTAAATCGACTCTTTCTCATGGGCTCCTCACGGGGTGAAGCCATTTTCTCGTGGAATCAACGTCTCGGAGAAAGTAGGCAGGTCAGGTGGCCTTCGATGACTACGCGCGAATCAACCACTTCTGAATGACCGGTTCGGGATATAGACCGTCCGCCCGGCCCGCGATGGGTTGAATGACTGCTTGGTGAGGGTGCAGAAATTCACGGTTTGAGGGCGAATGTCTCTGATCAGCCTGGTGCTGAGGTTCGATGAACTTCGGCTTTGGGCACGAAGCTGTCGCGACACGGTGCTGGCTATGACTGCAACTGGCGGGTGCCATGTTCGATGCGTCCTTTGGTCGCCGCTGCAGTCCTGCCGCTCAGTGGGCGGACGATGCGGTTCGCAAAGGCGGCGAGCGTCTGCCGTCCGCCATCGTTCTGGCCGGGGAACGGCGCAACACCGATGTTGCATCGCGCATCTAATCCAACTATGTACGACGCCATCAATTTACATAGTTGATGTCAATGACTTACCCACAGGTAAAATGCTCGCCGTAGATGCATCTATGGCAGTTTTGGGTATAAGTTCGATGCAATACACCTCCTGGCGGTGGCCCAGGCCCGCCGCCAGGCTCATCATGCGGTCGGACATGTCTCCGTACAGGGCGAAGTTGGCCGACAGGGCCGCCAGGCCGGCCTCTTCCTCCAGGTGTTTGATCTGGAACCAGGGTGTGCCCATCTTGATGCCCAGGTCCTTCGCCTCATTGGAGCGGGCGATGGCGCAGCCGTCGTTGTTGCTCAGTACGACCACTGGCCTGCCCTGGAGGCTGGGTCTGAACACCCGCTCGCAACTCACATAGAAGTTGTTGCCGTCGACCAGTGCGTACATGGATCGCTCCTACAGCGGGATGATCTCGGCCCGGCCACTGAGGATGGGCTTGCACAGGATCTTGTAGCCGTCCGCATCAAAGCCTGGCGCCACCTTGTCCAGGGCTTGGGCTTCGGCGGCTTCCTGCACGCTGCCCAGGTAGTGCCAGTTGTGAACGACGTGGATCTGCTGTGTCTCTTCGTCTCTCTCCACCAGGCCGACCGCACCGGGGTAGGGCCAGCAGGCCACGCGCAGCCCTTCCAGACTGGTGAACAAGCGCTGGCGGTGCCCTTCGGGGGTTTCATCGCCACGGCATACGCCAGCGCACTGGTGCAGCATGGCCCGAAAACAAGCC
>RRZU011683822.1_pt1 | contig 26138 bp, 18 predicted proteins | sample 2165561 | NCBI WGS metagenome assembly RRZU01 (sample SAMN10456909, study PRJNA506462) | wastewater metagenome | isolation source: wastewater sludge | place: USA: Moscow, Idaho | reverse complement strand
GTCCTTGCGCCGGCGACGAAGAGAGGCAGCGCTACCCACCGCCGCCGTGGTGACGGTTTCTTGAACGGACTGCATGGGAGAAGCCCCAGTTAATGACTGACCGGTCAGTAATATATCTCCAGGCGTCCGGAACGAGCAAGCTACACGATTGATCGGAGAAAATAAAGTCCGTCGGGCAAGAATAAAGTCCGTCGGGCAAGCAACTTGAAATGAGCAACCCGGGTACGACAAGCCGCCTGAACTACAACTGCATGCCAACATTCATTGCTGTTGAGGTCGCACCATTCTCGGGCGGCGCGCAGCCAAGATCCTCAAGGCGGTATTCTTTTCGTCTCGGACCATAGCGTAGTACGTATACCCGAACCAAAGACCACCGGTAGTGCCGGCTAGTAGCATGGCCATGGAATTGCTGAGTGCATTTGGATTGAGCTCGGTCATCTTGTACGCAATCATGGCAAACCAGCCGAAATTCGCGGCTGAGATCAAGATACTCGCGGCCAGCGGACGGATGGTTGGGGGTACCAGTTCAGCACCTTTCTCGCGAAGTTGTCCGGTCCGCAAGGCTCGTACAACATCGATTACAGGGACTCCTTCCTGAACTGCCGAGCGTAGGGCTATTGCGGTGACGGGGCTCCAGTACTTGCCGAGGAGATGCTTACCCCACGCATCCCTCTCAATATTGATCGCGTCAGCTATGGCATCGAGATTCGGATAATCGCAAAAAGCTAAGGCACACACCTGCCGTTGGCACACGATCAGTCGTAACTCCGCTGCAAAACGCAGTGTCCCGAAGCAGCGAATCATCCTAGAACTTACAGATAACGGCCTCGTTCCCCGCTGGCAGGCATGAAAATAGTCCAGCCACTGACGCACGAGTAATCGAGTCATTCCCGCGGGAGCGTTCTGGTTCAACCGTATGGCCAGGCCAAGTGCCGCAATATATGCGCCACTCTTCGTCGATGGGAGGTTCAAGCAGACCTCCGGGCGAGGTCAATCAACACTGCCTCCAACTCCCTCTGGCTAACCTTTTGCGCCCCTCGAGTCACCAGGTGCTCATAGACAGTAGCGATGAAACGAGCGGTTTGCTCAGCGGGCGCGGGATTCCCGTCGGAATCTCGACAAAATTCCTCGGCCCATTCCATAGCTTCTTTGAGTGCCGCTGGAACTATCCGGGGCAAAGGTTCCAATTCGCGCTTGCCGAACAAGAGGTAATAACGATCCGCCCCGAGCTGCCCCAGCTGTTCGATGTAATCGAGCAACACCGGATTGCTTTCGGTCTCATAGTTGATGACGGTACGACGCGAAATATCGAGCGACCTGGCGACCGCACCTTGTGTCAAACCAAGCCGTTCACGCTCCTCACGCAACCGGGACCCAATGCCAGACTTGAACGGGACGGAGAAGGTTGGTCTTGACATCACTGGAACGGCCTAGGTAGAGTGTGCACAATTGTTCACACTGATTCATATAAATGATGTTCGAGCATTTTAGCTTCGATCGCGTACAGACACCCGGCGAGGCCTACCAACGGTTCTTGGAGGAGGGCGTAAGCATTGCTGGGTGGGCGATAGAGAAGGGGTTCAATCCGGCCCTCGTCTATTCAATCTTGCACGGTAAGCGGAAATGCATTCGTGGGCAAAGTCACAAGATTGCGCTCTGTCTGGGTATCAAGACGCGGGAAAGCTCTAACACTATCGAACCGAACGGCAAACCAACTCGATCATATAGGGCGTTGAGCAGAAGTACCGGCTCCAATGAAACCCTTGGCTTCGCTGAGCCTGAACCGCAACGTCGGCCTGCGGCCACACCCGCAAACCAACCAGGGAGTTGCTAGCGCCAACCACACGATCATCCCCCCCAGAAATGACTGAGGGCCATTGCTGGCCCACAACCAATTTCGAGGTGTTGAGACAACACATCGACCTGAGAAACCGTAGCGTCGTCTCCTCGTCCTCGGATGTCAACCCCCGGCTTGCCCCATTCTTCTACCAGTCGGGTCCGAGTACCCCCCACTCCAGGAGACTGCTTATGCACGCGCCCCCGCTCCGAGCCTCATAGACGCCTGTCTTGCCGGAGCCCGCTCGACGTGGACTCCGGCACTTCCCGTGCCTTAACGACGGGAATTACATACGCACTCAATCAGAACATTCGGCACCGCCGAGGGGGACGACTTGCCCTGATTCGGGTGCCAACCGAAAGGATGTCATTGTGGCAACTAGAAAAGGGCCTTCAACCGCTCGACTGAAGGCCATCCTGAAACGGCAGAGCGATCCAACTTGGGGCGCCGAATATGTGCCGAGTATTCTGGCAACACCGACAGAAGCGCCGTCACTTTCGCGAGCGTCGATCCTTACAACCGACCTTGTACCTGGACGAGAAATTCACGTTTTGTCGCCGGCGGAACGGGCTCTGTGCCTGCTGGGTCTCTACCACCCTGACACGCTAGGCTTGCAGGAACAACGCATGCTTAGTCTTGAGCCTAGCGTGCATCCGCTGTCCAACTTTCCGGGCTTCGATTCAATCGGTCTGCCGCCGCTCAAGGGCATTTTGGACGTAGCCGAGCGACTTGGTTATCTAGAGATGATTCCGCTTATCGAAGTTCCGAGCGAGGACGACCCAGCGACATCCGAACGACTGCCATTCCCCTACATCGGAGATCTGCTATGGGCCATGCGGGGCGGCGTCCGCGGCATTTACTGCCTCGACTGGAACATAAAGGACACCTACAAGGCGTTTAAGCTCCCTCCGCCACGCGCGAATGGAAAACCCCGAAAGCAGCAGGAATCGCGACTCGCAATGGCGCGCCACGAAATCCAGAAAACCTACTACGCCGATGCGCGCATCCGCTCCATCGAGATCGCCGGCGAGGGTCTGGACTTTCACGTCGCTGCCAACCTGCGTCAGATTTTCCTCCATCTTCAGCGCCCAGTTGGCCTGTCGGACGAACTCCGGTCAGAAATTCTTGAACGATTCCGCGCGGCACTAGCAACCGGGGTAACGCCTCTTGAGGTTCTGACGATGTACAGCGAGAGCGGTGCTTGCACCCTGCACCAGTGTCGTGACCTGTTTCATCAATTCATCTTTAATCGCGAACTCCGGCTTGATCTCTTCAAGCCCGTGCTGATCGATCGGCCGATGCGACCGGAGGAGCGCGACGTCATCGAAGTGTATGCCGACTGGTTCAAGGAGTAACTGCCATGCGTATCGGAACACAAATCGTAGCCCCTAACGGATTTCGTCAACTGGCCAAGGATGTGGTCTATTACTTCTTGAAAAGCGACGCCGCCAACCTGCGCGTCCTGCTTGTTCATTTCTTTGTCGCTGACAGGTTCGAAAAATCGAAGGCCACCATTATTGAGATCGGTCGAAGTTTGTTCGAGATGGCTACGGACAAGAAACTGATCATCGAAGTCCCCGTGCAGTCATCTCTGCCGCCATGGCTCTTAGACATGGAAGGAATTGACCTGCCCCGGCGGGACATTGCCCGTGCCGGAGCCAAGGTTCTACATGCCACGCGAATCGAGAACCGACTGCTTCATCTCACTCCCCACGTGAAGAATCTTAACTTGATCCTATCTGCGGAGAATCCAGCCACCGAAATCAATCGGTGCGCCTTGCTCTGCAGCCCCCCTCAGCAAGAGACACGTTTCCGTCTCCAGTTCCTGAGCTACGTGTGCTTCAGTTGCGATCCGTGGGCATTGCTCCCTCCATTCCACCGTGCCGGCAAATGGAAGCGTTACGACCACCCAGACGTAAAGTTCGGTGCACCTTCTATCAGTTTCGGTTCAGGCTACGGCCACCCATCCACGGAAGTGATGGCGGAAAAATGTATCGCCAGTTACATCCGATACGCGAAACTCGGCGTATCCATGACCGACATTTACACCACCATGATGGATGAAGTGTTTAAGTGCAAGCAACTTGAACTTGACTCCGGCATGATGATTTATGTTCATCCGAAAGGTGAGCCTTTCCCGACCTATTGGCAATTCCGCTACCGCGTTCTACAACGCTTCGGCGTCGAAGAGGTGCAACTGACCCTTTACGGACGGGTACGCCACCGTACGCGGCTTGCTCCATCGAAAGGGAGGTTCTCGGAGGAAATCGCCAACCTCTACGAAAAGGTCGAGGCTGATGGGTACTTCACGAAAGAACGGCCCAGGGGCTACATTGAGGGTTCGAGCCTCAAGCCGCTGTGCGTCGTTTGCAGTATCGACGGTCTCACGGGCATGAAGCTAGGGATCGGCTTTTCATTCGGTGCAGAGCGAAGTACGGCGTATCGCATGATGCTGTTTTCGATGTCTGTCCCCAAGGCCTACTTCTGCATGCTGTTCGGGATTCCATATCGCGAAGGGGAGTGGGCGAGCGAAGGGCTCCCGCCGCATTTCGCTGTTGATCGCGGCCCCGGCGCACGCCGCACCCTGATCGAAGAATTCGAGAAGCGCCTCCCGATCCGCGAGATCGCCCCCTCGTGGTCCGGCCAATCCAAGGCCACAATCGAATCTTCGAACCCCCGCAAGATCAAGACGGAAGGGCAGCCCACTTACTTCCAGAGCAAGCTGACACCGGTGCAACTCGCGAAGAAGGAGATTATCCGGCTGCTTCGGTACAACCACACCACCGACGTGTCGGATCGAATGGACCCGGACGGAGACCTCGCGTTCGTGCCGCCGACGCCTGCCGGTCTGTGGAGCTTCTACGACAAGCGCGGGCGCAATGATGCCCATCCGATGTCGATCAACGAAGCCGTACGTACCTTCCTGACGCCGATTGAACTGTCGCTGCGGGACGACGGGGTTTGGCTCGAGGGCCGACGGTTTACTTCTACCCAACTCGAAGAGTCCGGGGTGCTATCCAAGGCGGCAAGATCGAATGAGCCTGTGCCGAAGGTCCGAGGATACATGCTGGATCTTTGCGTCCGGCATGTCTGGGTCGAAATTGACGACCGACTCCTTTTAGTCGACGCACGACTTCGAACACGCAATTCCGACGATCTGCTCTGGACCTCCTTCGAGGAACTGCGGCAATGGTCTGAAGCCATGCGCAAGACCAAGTCTCGTTTGAGCGTGCATAAGCTAGCCACCACGACAAAATACAAACAGGTATTTAAGGAAGCCACAGGCATGACCTGGCATAGCGACGTGCGGCGCTCGGGCAAAGCCAAACGCGGCGCCACGGAAAGGCAAGAAGAGGCCGAGGCCAAGCAACACACGTCGCAGCGGGAGCTGGCATGAGCGAGACATCCCACAATCCTTGGGCAAACCGCTTCACTCCTCTGCTTGACCGGAACGAAATCATCCGGCGAGCTACGCTTACGCCTGCGCCTTTGGGTAACCTTTCACACTTGTCGAGGGCCGACGCATCGAAAAAGCTCCGAGACCAGTTGGAAGCTGTCTATTTCCCGACTACGCAATGCGTCGACATCCTTTATGACTGGGTGGTCCTCGCGCAACAGCACTGTCTTGATTACTACCCGGACATCTCGACTTTCATGGGGCACATCCATGCAGAAAAATCGCCCCTACCCGAGTTTCGGCCGCCAATCTGCCTCACCGGGCACGCCGGTAGTGGCAAATCCGCACTTGTAAAGGCATACAAAAGAATCCTGGGACCACCCCTAGGCATTACTCTCGATCCAGCCTATCAACCATTTCCACTCGTACCAATATGGAGCGTTACCGTCCATGCCGCCACTCGACCACAAGAGTTGCTCGGCATGCTCTGCGGCGCATCGGGCACCATGAAGTATCTCGTTGAAAGCTGCCGGCGCATCGCATATCGGGATGGCGCCTCGTTTCAGATCGCGGACGAGTTCCAGTTTGCCACGGGCAGTAGTGAAGCCAATGCCCTGATAACGCAGATGCTGCTATCGGCGGGCTACATCGGACTGCCTAACGCGTACGCCGCCAATTTCAGTCTATTGCATCGTCTGATGAAACGCCCGGCGGAAGATCGCCACCGCCTGCTCGCCAACCCGACCATCCTGCGGCCCGAGGCGCCTGAAAGCCGGGACTGGTGCAGCACCCTTCAAGCACAAAAGGAGGCCGCGCCGGAGATATTCGAGTTTAATCCGGTCGCGGATGGCCCGTCCATCAACAGGCTTTCTGGGGGTGACATGCGCGCGGAAGTCACACTACTCGTCGAGGCTTACAGCATCGCTAGGAAGGCAAATGGTGTCGTCACGCTGCGAGAAATCGAACTTGCTGTCGGCTCCACTACCTACGCGGCGTATCGCTTAGACCTCGAAGCCATTGCGAAGCTGGATCTGGGCGACAGCAAGGTACGCAAGCAGCGGCGTGATCTCTGGTGCCCCCTTGACTTGGCGACCGGTACCTCTGGCAGATTCGCGAACCGGACACACGAGGAGCGACAGGCACGAGCGAACGACCAAGCTATTCGAGATTCGATGACCTCGGAAGAACAGAAAGCACTCGCCGAACTTGAACAGAAGAGTGCAAAAAAGCCCTCTTCTCCAGGCAAAGCGTTGCCCATTAAGCAACCCAAGTCTCAGCCAACCGCCGCAACACTTGCGAAGAGGTTTGCTGCCTTTCGTGAACGGACGTGACCGAGGCAACAACTCAGTCGCCGATCTCCCTCGGCACTAATTCTAGCGGCTTTCGCATACCGACAGCCCTGCACATCCAGAGAAAGGGAGCCTCATGGTTCAAAACGCTCTTATTGAAAGCATCAAAGCCGTAGGCAAGCGCATAAAAAGGCGCGGCGCTTCGGAACTCAAGTTAGCCTGTGTATACACGGGTGTCGCGTACGCCCTGCGGTTCAAGGACTGGCACGATCTAGTAGACTCGCTTGCATTCGGCGCGACCGTCCAGTTCCGACGGCAAATGGCAAATCTTGGGGAAACTCCTGACGACACGGCTTTTTACGCCACCGTCACTAGATTCTCAGAAACTACCAGCCTAGACTGGAACCGAGCGTACGGCTTGTGCGTCGAGTTTCTGCTGCCCGCAATTCTGAAGTGGAAGAATGCCGGCCGATACGACAAGGACGTCCTGACTCACCAGGCATCCAACAACGATGAACGAGGCGATTTTCCCACATCACACGACCTGCCTGAGCCTCGGATCGAACGTAAGCCACTTCTGGGTGCAACGATAGTTGGGGCATTGCCCGACTCGGCACGCAAGAGCCAATGATTCCGGTAGTCGTACGTAAGGGACGCCACGTTTCGAAACCGTTCGACATGCCCCCGACTCGACATCTCGTGGCCCAACACAGGCTTGATATGATCGAACCACAACCAGTCCGGTATGCTATTGAGGGCGCACCCGAATCGGCGCTCTAATGCCGTCCCTTTATTGTCCGCCGCCACTACCCGACGAGACACTATACAGCCTTACGTGCCGCATTGCCCTTTGGAACGGGCTTGCGCCAAATCGCGACACCTGTAAGGCAATGTTCGGGCCATCCGAATCTAGGAGTGCTACAGCCTATCCCGTCAATCTAGAGCATTTCAGCATGGTGACGAATGGCTATTATGGCGATGCCAAGGCAATCGCTAAGCGCCTAACATCGCAGCGTTACTTTTCTGTACTTCACTGGGCCAATTCAGACGGAAGTAGTTCAACAACTCGCAGCATCACGACTGGATTGCGTGAGCCTAGTGCCATCACACTTGGTCCCATCGGATCGCATCGCTGGCGCTACTGCGACGCGTGCGCCCAAGAAGACCGAGCAACGCATCAGATTTCTTATTGGCACCGATCGCATCAATTGCCATCGTCTTTTGTGTGTGAGATTCATGCCACACCTCTTCTTGAGGTCGCTCTCGCCAAGGGGTCACGCGACAGGCGTTTGTATCTTCCAAGGGAACTCAAATTTGTCAGCCAACTCCGGTACGTCGCCCCCCCCTCTTTCACGGATGACACATTGCATCGCATGGCGCTGACTGGTCACAGTATTTTAGGCGCCGGTTCGTCCATTATTGCAGGTGCAAATCTATTCAATGCAGCCATTAACGCCCTCCAAGAGCGAGGACTTGCGACTCGGAGCGGCCGCATACGCCGCGATCAATTCAAATCTGAGTTTGCACGACGATACCTTATTGGCACGACACCAAGTCGTGGGTGGGATGTTGATACTGCCACCGGAAGATTACTACAGGCGATCTCATGCGATGTTGGGCACGATTGTTGGCTTGAACGCATGGTGTTGGTTGACTGGCTGTTTGGGTCCTGGGAGGCGCTCTCGGCCTGGGTCGGATGGCTAGCGACCATGGATTGTGATCACCCCATCCCAACAGCAGGCGTCAACCACGGAGATATGGCAGTCCCGCTAGAGTTTTACCGGCAAGCCTGCATCGATTTTTTGGATACCAATCCCGTAGCGTCGCGTGCTGACCTTTCGCAGCACTCTTACAAAACCTATCGTTGGCTATTGGACCATGACCCTGATTGGCTAAGCACTGTACTGCCGATCTCTCGTCACACCGGCCAGAAGGTCTTATTCGTCTGATCGGATCAGTGAAGTGTAAGGACGAGAAACGCCGCGGAGCGCGCTAAGCTACCTGACGGGCGCGGAGCGCCTGAGCCGCAAGCAAGTGGCCGCCCTCAAGAAGGCAGGATGGCTTCCTCCGACGGGAAGCCCAGAGGACGCAACCCCTGAAAAGGATCCGGACGGTTCGCCGAATTTTTTCGTCCAGTATCCGAAACGCTGCTCACGCAAAGCGGTAGCCGATCTGGCGGTTCATACACTGACCGAAATTTTGCACATCCTGCACCCGGACTGGCTTGAATACGATGCGTTCAACTTCGACGGAAAACTGATTGACCTGCCCGTGCTCGGTTTGGATCGCATGATAAGAGACGTTACGATCGACCCGGTTGTCCGTATTAAACAATGCGTTCAGGACGCCATCCGGGAGGAAACCGGTTTGTCAGATCTCGAGTTTGACAAGGATGGTGAGATCAGTCTGCGGTATGACAGTGCGGCTATTTTGATTGAACTGGTCTTCCGTCCGCCTACTTGGTGCGTTTCATTTCGCCGCTGCTAAGAGATGTCCGCGAAACGTCAGAATTGGCAGCCCGTTTGAACCAGATGAACGCGGACGGCGACTTGATGAGGTTCTACACTAGGAACCAAACCGTTGTTGCGGTGGCGGATATTCCCGCCGATCCGGTGTCGCAGGATCAGATTCGAAGAATGCTGGGCTACTTCAGCAGCACGGTGGATGGCGTCAACTCCTTGCTCCAGAAGGATTTTGGTGGCTGTACCGCGCATGAGACAACGGTGCCGAGTTTGCTCAAGCATTGATCCACCGCGAACGCTCCCGACTTGCAAGAGGCTGTAATGAACTACGACATCATTGGTGACATCCACGGGCATGCCGAGGCGCTCAAGGCGTTACTCAAGGATTTGGGCTATGGCGAGAAAGGAAGAATCTGGGGGCACCCGGACCGTCAGGCAATCTTCCTGGGCGACTTTATCGATCGCCGCCCGAAGCAGGTCGAGACTGTCGACATCGTGCGTCGAATGGTCGATGCGGGCAGCGCGCAAGCAATCATGGGGAATCACGAACTGAACGCCATCGCCTGGTTCACTGAGGACCCTGATAACGAGGGTGAATACTTGCGGCCACACCAGTCGGCGAAGTATGGGGAGAAGAATTACAGTCAGCACAGGGCATTTCTGGACGAGGTCAATGGTACGCCCTTGCACAAGGAAATCATCGACTGGTTCATGTCCTTGCCGCTTTGGCTCGATCTCGGTGGGATTCGGGTGGTTCATGCCTGCTGGCATCCTGCGTTTATGGATTACCTGGGGCCACAACTGGAAAAGGAAAACCGGCTGAACCAGAAGCTTCTGATCGAGGCGACGCGCGAGCCGGCGGACGACGCTGAGAAAGACAACGCATGTCCATCCATATTCAAGGCAGTCGAGGCTCTGACCAAGGGAATCGAGATTCCTTTGCCGATAGGGCATTCGTTCAAGGACAAGGACGGCCACGAACGTCACCGCGTACGGATGTGTTGGTGGGATTCTGCCGCTACCACCTTTAAAACAGCGGCCATGTTGCCCGACGAGGTCCGATCAACGTTACCAAGCGACGAAATTCCGTCGCACCTTCGGCCAGGATTTGACAGCGACAAGCCTATGTTTTTCGGGCATTACTGGCTGACCGGCACGCCTCTGCTTCTGTCGGATTCCGCGGCCTGCCTCGATTACAGCATCGCGAACGGAGGACGGTTAGTGGCTTACCGTTGGGACGGTGAGCCACAACTGCAGGAGCGCAAACTGCATTGGGTCGGAAAGGATGTCTCGTGACGGCGCTGCTTAAAACGAGTCATTCTTCGCCTCTTCGGATTGCCGAAACCTCGGTCAGTCCACTTGATGGAAGGCTTGGTTTGACGCTATGTCCTGGCAAGAAGGACCGCAGTCAAGGCTGGGACCAGGATCTGGCAACAGACGTTAGAGGGGTCCGCAACTGGGGCGCGACGACTGTCCTGACGCTGATCGAAGAACACGAATTCCGCCTCTTGGCGATCGAGGCATTTGCGGAGGAAGTACAGCGTTTCGGAATGGAATGGCTGCATTTGCCTATCCGGGATGTCGATATCCCGGACGAAAGATTCGAACAGTCGTGAAAGTGTCAGGGCCAGCGATTCACGAACGCCTTGATGCCGGGCAGCGTGTTTTGATCCATTGTCGTGGCAGTCTAGGAAGGACGCGGCTTGTGGCGGGGCTGGTTCTGGTTGAGCGGGGGTTTGATGCGAGGTCGGCCATTCATCGCGTCCGTGCCGCGCGCCCGCATGCCATCGAAACCGCAGCGCAGGAACGCTTTGTGCTGCGCTGGCCGACGATGGAGAAGTCTGCGTCCCAAAGGAATCGCGACCGTTCAAACGTTGAATGAGAAGTCCAACGAGATTTCTCTGCCCCTCTTCTTCGGAGTCATGAGTAAAATTTTGAACGCTCAGGAAGCGAAATGATGAATAGGAAAATCAATTTTCATCCGGTCGTATGTCATTATGATCAGGTTACAATTTAGTCGTCGCGAAAAGGCAATTCGACCAACGATCCTCAATGCTCTTTAGATTCAGAGCCTTTTAGTCAGCCTGCTTTTTTCTTACAACCGATGGACGGGCAACAGGGCCTCCAGAACACCTGTTAACGAGAACGAGTACTGCATGCAACATCTCCATTGGCGTATGGCGATGCAATTACGGAAGGTGATCGGCATTCATTAAATTCCAAGACTATGCCGCGGGTAGGGGGAATCTGTGTTTTGCAAGGTTAAAGGGGTTGAGTCGCTTGGTGCGGGTAAAGTAATAGATCAGGTGGGAAGCGCATGCTTGGTCGAGTACTTTTCATCCCCCGTTGAAGTCAAACGCGAAGTCAAGCGAGTTCCCGTTGGCAGCATCGTGCGTTGTCGACTAGGCGCCAACACGCGAATCTATTACCTCGATCCCGTGGCCGGGCACTGGTTGGTCGGTCGGATGATCGAGGATACAGGTGATGGCGTGATGGTTCGTTTCCCCGACCACATGGACGCCCACTGCGACTACGCAGACGTTTTCGTACGCTGCAAGCGAGCGATTGACGATCCGGTCGCCTATCTCGCGCAAGGAATTACTGAGACTCCCCAATACGCCGAAGCTCGAAGCCACTTCCTGGCCTCGTACATTCGCCAACGCGGTGCGGCCTGGGGCATTTCCGCGCTCCTTTCCGCGGTCATCGAACTCGAGGCGCATCAAATCGCGGTCGTGCGCAGGATTCTGAGCGACCCGTCCCAACGCTACTTGCTGGCCGACGAAGTGGGCCTCGGAAAGACCGTCGAAGCCGGAGTGATCATCCGCCAGGCGGTGCTCGACGACCTCCGAAACCACAAAATTCTCATTCTCGTCCCGAATATCCTCGTGCCCCAATGGCGCGAGGAACTGACTCGCCGCTTTGGATTGCGTGACTTTTTGGACGATTCGGTCAACGTCGTCGCTCAAGAAGCATCGGTTGCAGAGATCAACAAGCTTTTGACGACCGCGACGATGCTCGTAGTCGACGAAGCCCACCACGTTGCAGGTTCGTCGAGCAGTCGATTGACGCAACTCTTTGATTGTCTCAAGACGCACGCAGCGAACATCGACAGGGTTTTACTCTTGTCAGCCACCCCGGTGCTACGGAACGAAGCCGGTTTTTTGCGGATGCTTCATCTTCTCGATCCGGTCATGTATCCGCTCGACGATGAAGATCGGTTTCGCAAAAAAATCCAGCACAGGCAGGTGCTCGCCGAGTCCGTAGCGATGCTCGAACCGCAGCAAGCACTCTTTCTCGATAGCATCCTTGACGAGTTGCAAGCCAAACTCCCGGAGGATGAGCGACTACACGAACTCATCGCTCAATTGCGACCGATTCTAGAAGGCGTTCCTGATGAGAACGACCCTGCACTCGTCGATGCGATCGGTTTACTGCGTGCGCATCTATCCGAAACTTATCGACTCCACCGTCGGATCCTGCGAAACCGACGCAAGCGCATTCAATTAGTAACCCCCGATCGGGCCGGAGCGACAACGATTAACGTGGCGGAGAGACAACTGGCCTACCTCGAATCATCGGTCGAGGCTTGGCGAGTCGGCGCTTGCGGAACGGCGAGCGACGCCAACACGAATGAACTCGCGCATTTCTACTGGCAACTTTTAAGTGCTTTGCTCTCTCATCCGGACAAAATTCCTGGATTGTGTGCTGAGCGATTGGACATCATCCGACAATCGGCCACCGTCGCATTCCCAGGCGAAGCCGCCAGCCTCAAAGATATTGCGTCGGCCGTCTATCCGGGCGCCTGGATCGCGGCGCGCCTCGAAAAACTCTCCGAACTAATTTCGCAGTATCTGACGGGCCGCACCAAGCTTGTCGTTTTTTGTTCGGAACCGACGGTCGCCGATGCCGTGTATACCGGTCTTGCATTGCGTCGTACCGGCGCGGTTGTGCGCCACGCGCTAATCGACGACGAAGAGGACAACCAAGCCTCCCCGGCCTTTCAATTCACCAGCCAGGACAAGGTACGTATCATTGTTTGCGACCAAAGCGCTGAAGAAGGATTAAACCTTCAGGGCGGAAATAGGCTGATCGTGCATTTTGACCTTCCAATCGAACCGAATCGCATTGAGCAACGTATGGGTCGCGTCGACCGATATGGCGCGGGAGACCCCATAAAGTCCTTCGTCCTACTCGACGAAGGCTCGCGCTTTCAACACCACTGGTATGCGCTCGTCGCAACGGCCTTGGGGGTCTTTGACCGCTCAGTCTCGAGTTTGCAATATCTCGCCGAAGCCGAGTTGCCGCCCTTGGTTTACGCGGTATTTGCCGAGGGCCTCGACGCCCTCACGGCGCTCACCCAGCGTTTAGGTGGTCCCGAGGGTACGGTCGCCAAGGAACTCAAGTTGATCGACCAGCAGGACGCTCTGGACGAGTTAATGCCCTTGGCCGAAGTCGACTTGGGTGAGATTTTCGACGTGGACGACGACTGGCAATCGATTCGGGACGCGACCACTGATTGGGCAAACGACGCACTCTTGTTCGCGAAATACACTGAAGCACAACGAGCGACCGATCCGGTTTCCGATCCTCCTTTCCGGTTCCGCTACCAGATACCAGGCCACGGTGGACCTGCGACCCTCATCGCCCTCTCGGGATTTCTAAACGATTTTCTCGGTGCCATCGATTATGATCACCCTCAATCGACCTCTCACCAACCGCTGTCTTACCCGCACTGTGCGCGACGCCAAACTGGCGTAAGAAATACCAGTCGTCTGATGCGTTACGGCGATGAATTTATCGAAGCGCTTAAAACCTTCTCGGACCAAGACGACCGGGGCCGGTCATATGCGCTTTGGCGCCACATACGCAATAATTTTTCAGACCAGGAACCGAGGTTCTTCTTTCGCTTCGACTTTTTGATCGAAACCGGCCTAGGCCAGGCGGAAGCGGCGCTGGCAGAGTGCGGAATAAAAACTGCGACCGCCTGCGCTGCAATGAAACGTCGTGGGGATGCGCTGTTTCCCCCAATCGTTGATCGGATCTGGGTCGATGAGAATGGTTTTGAAGCGTCTGCCGACGTTGTCTCTCGTTTTCTGGACCTTCCGTACGACAAACACGGTCGCGATCCACGTTATGTCGATACCAACTTAAAGACTGTTCGCTTGCGAGCACTGAAGGAAGCTGCCCCTGAAGCCTTCGCGAACTGGGACGTGCGTTGCGCCCGCATGCGCGACGCCGCGATGGGCAAACTTTTGGCGCGCCCCAGTTTGGCCGAAGCAAAGAAGGCAGCGCTCGCGCGGGCGTGTATTGAAGATGAGATACGGTATGCGCAATTGCGCGCTCGCATCCAGTATTTGTCTGGTGGTCAAGCAATCTTGGAACACCGCCATCTGGAGTCTGAGCAAGTGATCAACGCCGGTCTTTATCAAGGGATTCTCGGACCGTCCATTAAGATCGACGTCGCCGGCGTTGTCTTGCTATCTGCATCTCCGTACCCGCTGACCGGAGGCAACTGAACATCGCAATGTCCTTCGAATTTAATAAACTCCAGGCAGCGCTTGCAGATTGGCCTGCGTCGTCCTCAGACGCCGTCAGTGGCGACGCCCTTATCGAGCGTATCCGTCAAATCCTTGTGGTAATCAAGGAGAAGGGAACATTGGTCAAGGCAGATCTACAACCCTTGGTGCGCCACCTCCTGATGCGAGAATCGGCGCGTTCGGGTCACACCAAGGATCTGCGTGTGCCGGTGGGCGACCCTTGGCCGACAGCAGCCGAGTGGAAGCAGCACGGCGTTTCGGTTCTCCCCGCCGGCACCGAGGCTTATGTCTTGAGCGCGCATTCTTGGGAACCGACTTGGTTGGAGACTCCCTCGAGCAGAGATGTCTTCGCCGACGCTTTTGCCGGAAAATCGGTTCGTCAAGACGGGCGCTGCCCTGCCGACCCCTTCATCGAAGCGGTCACGGGCTTCAAGAGTTATTCGAGTCCTGGCCAGCGCGAAGCGATTCGCGGTTCGTTCCTGATTCCACCGGGACACACCTTAATCGTCAACCTCCCGACCGGATCGGGCAAGAGCCTCGTCGGATATGCCCCCGCCCTGGTCCATAAGAAGGAAGGGCATTTGACGCTGTTCGTGGTGCCAACAGTCGCGCTCGCCATTGATCAAGCCCGGCAGATCAGCCTGCATCTCTTTGGTGATGCCGTCAGCCCCAAACGTTGGCCCTTAGCTTGGTATGGCGGTCTTTCCGAACCCGACCGGGCCGAGATTCGGCAACGCATGCGCAACGGTACCCAGAGGATTCTGTTTACGTCGCCGGAAGCGTTGACGGGTTCGCTCCTACGCACCGTATTTGAAGTGGCGCACCAGGGAATGCTGCGCTACCTCGTCATCGACGAAGCACACCTCATCACCCAGTGGGGCGACGAGTTTCGGCCAGCATTCCAGAACCTGGCGGGTTTGCGAAACGGACTGCTAAGGCAAGCGGGAGCACAAGCATTTCGCACGTTGCTTTTGAGCGCGACGTTTACCGCTGACACGATTGAGACCTTAGCAAACCTGTTTGGCCCGGCCGAGTGCGTGCAAATGATCGCTGCCGTTCATTTGCGGCCAGAACCTCAATATTGGTGGGCACGCGCAGCGACGCGGCATGAGAAGAAGACACGCATTCTTGAAGCACTAAGGTTTGCCCCGCGACCTTTCATCCTTTACGTCACCACCCGTGAAGACGCCCGAGATTGGCACAACACGTTGCGGGAGGCTGGCTACCGACGACTTCAACGCTTCGACGGCCAAACCCCTGACGAGCAACGTAAAGCGATTATCGACGCCTGGGTTGAAAATCGTCTCGATGGGGTAGTGGCAACTTCCGCGTTCGGCGTGGGCATCGACAAACAAGACATCCGCACAATCATCCATGCCACGATTCCCGAGACCTTGGATCGGTTTTATCAAGAAGTCGGACGTGGTGGGCGTGACGGGTGCCCAGCGGTCAGCCTTCTTGTCTATGACGACACCGACTGGTCGATCCAAAAACGCCTCGCTACACCATTGATTATTTCAAATGAACTTGGGTTTGCCCGTTGGCAAGCGCTCTACGCCAGTCGTTCGAATGATTCGGGCGAGGGCGTATTCTCGGTAGACCTCCACGCAGTGCGTGCTGGACTTCCCGGTACTAACGACGAGAACGTCCGCTGGAACATGCGAACATTGCAACTCATGTCGCGTGCGGGATTTTTGAACCTTGAACTTAATCCGAGCAACGATAACGACTTTGAAGACGATGACGCTCCCGCTTCAGTACTGACTGCTTTTGCTCGGGTCGGTGTACGACTCCTGCGCGAAGATCACCTCCTCGAACCGGCCTGGAATCAAGCGATTTCGAATTCGCGCGAGCGGACCCTCGAAGCCGGTGGCCGAAATTTATGGTTGATGCAGCGTATGTTGGTTGAAGGTCGGGAAGTCTCAGAAACTCTAGCGGATCTTTATCGAAATCGTACCCATCCCTGGCCCATCGAAGTGACCCGGGTATGTGGGGGATGCCCCGCCGATCGCCTGAACGCATCGGGCGATCTCCGTTATCACGTCCCGACCGCTGCGCCGGTATATCAGGTCGCGCCAGTCGACGTTGAGCCTTGGTGCGCGCGCTTTCCGCACCTCGACCCCCGGAATGTTTCGGTGTTCTATGACCCGCAAACGCAACGTGCACAGCTTTGGCGTCTTCTCGCTTGGTTGGTCAGCGAGTGCGGAGTTCAAGAGGTCAGCGTCGCGAGAAATTTGGGGCTAACCGGCACTTTGGACGAGCGGCAACTCTTCAAGCGTGCCGCCCGTGGGGTCGTCATCCACCGCGGTCTCGAAACACTGGAAGACGAACCATACACGCCACTCGGCCGCGTGACAGTTTTTGATTCACAGGTAACGTCTGCCCAAATTCAATCGGCACGCCTTCTCCAACGCCCGTTACATATCGCCCTCTACCCCTTGCAAGCACCCGATCCGGATCATCCCGCCCGTCGTTTGGCAGATACCGCGATCCATGGCATTCGCCTTGAACAACTCGATGCGGTGATTCATCAATGACTATCATCAACTACGCGAGTGACGGTCTCTATCCCGAACTCATCGCTCTCTTTCGCAGCATCGCTCACGTCGGAACGGTGGACGCTAAGTCTGCGATCGATGTCTGCTCGCCTTGGCCAGCGCAGGACGCCGGAAATACTGTCCGGTTGAAGGGTGCGTTGGCACGATGGACCGAACTCGGTCTTTTCGTAAACGACGGCGGTAACCTTAGTATCCACGAGCGTTTTAACAAGAAAAAGCGTGGAGAGAGCGTCAATGACCTATCCGCACGAATACCCAAAGCCTGCCGCACGCTCATGCTCGAGGCACATAATTGCCTCCCGTTGTGGGGTGATTCGCCCGGTACTACGGCCGACTTCGTGCGCGGCGCTGCCTGGGTTTTAGCGCAGGACATTTACACCCTACCGACGACTTGGACATCTATTGAACAACAACAAAACGAACAGACGATGGCCGGGAAGATCTCTGAGAACGACGTGCGCTGGAACGGCTTACGTTTTTGGATGCGTTATCTTGGTTTTGCAACGGGGGATGGGAGCAACTTTCAAGCGGACCCGACAGCGGCGGTTAGAGCGGAACTCCCGGAGCTTTTTGGTTCCCGTACCGAGTTACCCGCGCACGACTTCGTGACTGGCCTAGCGACGCGCTTGCCGGTCCTCGATTTTGGCGAGTATCGCCGCATGGTCGAGGACACCCTAAAACCATCCAAGTGGCGTCGGCCACAGAACGGGCACTTATCGATGTCGCTCTCGCTCGCCATTCGCCGTCTCGCGCTAGACAATATCATCCGTTTGGAAGGCAAAGCCGATGCCGGCGCGAGTTACCGACTGACTGGGCGAAATTATCGAACTTGGCTCGGCTTTGAGTCGGTGCGTTGGACTGGGAGATCTGCATGAGCCTGCTCAACTACTGGCCGACGTACGAAGAAATCGATCGTTGCATCAAGTCGGAAGCCGAATCAGTCGCCGACGAAGTCCTACTCGCCGTCCACCAGGAATTTCCGCTCGCCTACGCGACCGTCGGCCCCGACGGCAAAGTCGCCCCGGATAGCCGACAAGTGGCGAGCGAAGACGACCTCATGCGTCACTTACTGGGTAGTGCTCCAGAAGGTAGTCTGGTCGTCCCCATCACCGGGGCTTCAGGCGTCGGCAAGTCGCACCTGATCCGGATCCTCGATGCGCGTCTTCGCCGGCACCCCACCGCTTCGCGCTATCTCATCATCCGCATCCCAAAGAGTGCGAGTCTGCGACGAGTCGTCGAACTCATTCTCGATGCCGAACCACTGCAGAAACCAAAATACAGCAGCGTACGCGCCGAGTTCGACAAAGCACTTGCCGACGTGCCTCTGTCTCAGGCCGTCATCTTGTTCCAAGCGCAACTCAAGATTGCCCTGGGTGAATACGCCACAAAGCTTCGACACCAATTGCAACAATCGCCCACGGATGAAAACTTAAAACGCCGCCTTCACGTTGCTATGGGGCTGCCTACATTCCTAAGCGATGCAGCCACCGAGGACTATTTTCATAAGCAGGTGCTGCCCCGAATCATTCACCGTTCCGTCGAGGGCTTGAAGGACGCGAATGCGCCGATTGATCCTGCCGACAGCCAGTTCAAATCCAGCGACTTTGACCTGCCCAACGAGGTAGAGATCACGAGCGCCGCGATTCCGGTGCAGAAATTTTACCAACTGACGCTCAACACCCAGGCGGGACACGGCAAAGCGATCGCCGCGGATGTCCTCAACCAGGTAGTCGACCAAGCAACGCGACAACTTTACCAACTCAATGAGTCGCTCGGTGGCAAGACGCTCGGAGACGTTATTGGGGATATCCGTCGTCTTCTCCTTGCCGAGGATCCGACAAAGGAACTCATAATCCTCGTCGAGGATTTTGCTGCGCTCGTTGGTATCCAGGACACTCTTGCCAAGATCCTGATTCAACACGGAGAGACTGACGGAACCAAAACACACGCGACCATCCGTTCAGCGATCGCAGTCACAGACGGATACCTCGCCGGCCGGGATACATTGGCAACGCGGGCCGGGCGCGAGTGGATTGTTGAAAGTCGCTTTGAATCGGACGCTGAGGTCCTTTCTCGGACAAAACGCCTCGTTGCGTTCTACCTCAACGCTGCCCGACATGGCGAAGACGCGCTTAAAGCCTTCTACCGCGACGCATCGAACTCAAATAGACCGAAGGCGGTGGAGATCTACTCAGATGGCAGCGGCGAACATGAGAGTCTCTTGGAAGCGTTCGGGACGATCAAAGACGTCCCGCTCTTTCCGTTCACCGAAAGTGCAATCGAGTGTCTAGCGCGATCAACGCTCGTAGCCGGAAATACTTTGGTTTTCAACCCCCGCTTTGTCATCAAAAATGTCATCCGGGATGTGCTCATCAATGGGCGTGACGCCTACCTCGCTGGCCAATTTCCACCGCCTACCCTCAGCGGGAAACCGCCCGTTTATGCGATAGCTCAATGGTTAGGAGAGCAGAAATTTTCGCCCGACGTTAGGAGTCGCTATGAGCGCTTTGTTTCGGTTTGGGGCAACCAACCCAGCACGCTAAGCGATATCGCACGCATCCCCGGCGCTGTATTTGACGCCTTCAAACTAGCTCCCCCCCAGATCGAATCCGAAAAACAAGAAATACAGAAGGCCTCGCGGCAAACCTCGACTGACGGCCATCTCCGTCCTCCGGCACCGTCACCTGACAGCCCGCAGATTAAGCAAGCTTCAACCTACCAAACAGCGCTGGAGCGCTGGGTTCGAAGTGAAACACTGCTCGAGCAGAAGATCGCAAATGCCATTCGTCAAGCGATCGCTTCTCTCCTGAATCAACGGATTGACTGGAACGCTGAGTGTTTACTGAAGCGAGAAATCAAACATAGCCTGTTTTCACTTCCGAATGCCGGGGGGGAAGCCAATTTGGTGGCGGACCCAATTAAAGTGACTGAGACAACCGTCGATCCGGACGGTCGCCTGCGTGGCGAACTTTTCGCGCTGCTTCGCTATGTTTCGATTTACAACGAGTCGCCCGACTACGACGAGGTAGACGAAGACCTTGCTCGCGTTGGAAATCTGATCGACCGACTTCAACCTGCGGTCATTGCGCGCGTCCGGGCAAGCGCAAAGAAGCAGACCCAGGCCGCTATTGCGCTACTCTCCACCAATAGCCGACTGCTAGGACTGATGGAGAAAGGCCGGACGCCGAATGCGGTTTCGTCCTTTCTGTTTAGTGACGTTGAAGCTCCACCGGATCTCATCGACTCGGCGCCCCAAGTCTTCAAAGACTGGAGGCAACTGCAACGCGATGCTTTGCAGATTCGGCCGCAACTTATTGACCTCGTATTGGAGACCAGCGGATGTTTCCAAGGCACGGGGAAGACGCCCCAAGGGGTAGATATCGTTGGCCTTATCGAGAGTTATCCCGAAGAAGGAGCCGCGCCGGATCTCTCGGAGTTGCCTTCCATCTCCGGCGAGTTGCGTGCGAAATTAATGGTGATGCGGGCAATCGCAATCAACGCTCGGCTTAAACAGGTTCTACAAGCGGCGAAGACCCTGGAAACGAGAATCGCCAACGAACTCGGCGAAGACTTTGACAAGCAAGTAGTCATTGATGTCGTCAAGCAACTTGCAACCGACCTTAAGGAGATGGCGGTTTGGCCGACAGACACACTCGGATTCTCGTCGAACGAATTTTTGACGCTTTGTGAGTCCTTTCGCAATGCCGCAGTAAAAGAAGCGCTCGCGACACTTACGGATGTTTTCGTCGATGGGTTACAGGCGAGTGACGCAGCCTCGCGAACCATCAGTCGCGTCGCGCAAATGCCGTTAGCCCCACTTCTCACTGCCGACAAATTTATCAATCGGGCGGGCGAGGTGGTCCGGGTGGCGGAAGGCCATGTCCGGACAATGGAAGCCAAGTACGAAGGTGTAACACCCGCTCAAACAGCGGAAGCGCTCGCCGAAACGTTTGAAAGCCTCGCCACTGACCTGGCAAGGCTGCAGTAAGAGGAGACATTTATGGCATTGCTCGCTGACGCTACGAAGACATGCGAACGCCTAAAAAAAATGCGGACCATAGCCGAGGGTGCGGTCGAAGCGAAAGCAATTGAAAGCTTGCGCGTCGAGTTGGCTGAGTTCGCGACTTCAGTCAACGGACTCGCGTTTTCACGCGCGCTTTTTCGAGAACATGACGTCTGCCTATCGACAATTCCAAGCTTAGCAACTACGCAAGAGAGCGTTCAGAGGGCCCTCGACCAATTCCTGAAAGCGCCAAAGGCAACGACGCTGCGGCAGGGGACCCGCTGGACGAACCTCACGACGAAGCTCGATACGCTCGTCGACAAGACCAAGGTCGCGCAAAACGCCGATTGGTTGCGCCATTTTGATGAGCATTTCTTTGGCGACTTGCCGCCCGCGAAGCGGGAAGCAACGTTGGCTAAAACTCCGGAGAACGAACGCGCGCTCAAGCGCTACCGAGAGCTCTACCAGTCATTTATCCAGTACCGAACAAAACCGCCGACGAATGCTGAAGATTTTCAGAAACTGCACCTCTTGTCACAACAACTCACCGCCATCAAGTTTCAGGAGGATGTTCCGGAGGACGTCCGAAAGTTCCTGGAAGCGCTAAGTACCGGCGCCGGACTGCACTTGTTGACCGCCGACGTCTTGGCGTGGCTACAAGAGAACGGCCTGCTTGCTAACTACGTTGTTCGTGCGCGTAACGTTTGAGGTTGTCGATGTCTGATCCACGCAAAGGCTTCTTGTCCAAAGTCCTCGACGCCATCGAAGAGCGCGAATCGCGATTGCTCGTTTGGGGTATCGTGGACGCGGCGTTTCAAACCCAAGAACTCGCCGACTTGATATTGCCCTTACTCGATGAAGCGCTCGTCGATGGGTTTACAGATTTCTTCGATCCAAACGAGGTCATCAACGAACTCATTGAGCTTAAGTGGTTGGTCGAGGCCGAACTTCAAGATCATTCGGTCGGTTATCGCTCACGCATGGCCGAAACGGTTCGCCTGCTCCAGCGCTTGCGGCAGCTTTTCCCAAAACATGCGCGCCAAAGTAACGGCTGGCAAGAAGCACCGACACTGGTTGCAGATTTCAGATTCTTACGCCGACGCCGGCAATACCCAAAGCGCAACCTGCCCGTGCCCGACGTCCTTGCGCGCATCCAGGCGGTTACCGATGACGCTGCGATCCTAGGGAGCGTCAAGGCTCTCATTGATGATGAAACCGGCAAAACGCGTCTCTCAGGTTTTCAAGTCCGTGCCGCGGAACGAATTCTTCACAGCATCGAATCCGGTGAGGCCCTAGCAACCATCGTGACCGCCGGAACAGGGAGCGGCAAAACCCTCGCCTTCTATCTACCTGCTCTCGCCTCGATCGTCCGTCATCGCTTGGTCGGCGACGGTAAGTCGTGGGTCAAGGTCATTGCGCTTTACCCGCGTTCGGAACTCTTGAAAGATCAATTGCGTGACGTGATCCGGCGCGCACAAAGCCTGCTCAAAGTGGGCGGGGGGGCCGCGATCCGGGTTGGCGCCCTGTATGGGGACGTGCCATCGGAGGCACGATGGTGCGATTGGCCGCAATCTGGAAAAAATTATCTCTGCCCGACGCTCAAGTGCATTCACTGCAACGGGACGATGGTATGGACCGAACATGATCACGCTCAGGGCACTGAGCGTCTAATCTGCCATGACTGCGAATGGACGATCAACGGCGATATCTTTCCGTTGACCCGCAAAGCCATGGCGGCGACGCCACCGGATATATTGTTTACGACGACAGAGATGCTCAATCAGCGCCTCTCGGACAATCACCTCAACCGGCTTTTCGGCATTGGTGCAAACGCGCTCCGCCCGCCCGAACTGGTCCTGCTTGACGAGGTGCACACCTATGAAGGACGCCATGGCGCACAGGTGGCCTACCTCCTGCGCCGCTGGCAATATCTGCTACGGCGATCGCTACGCTTTGTAGGTTTATCTGCCACCTTGCGAGAGGCTGCCGATTTCTTCTCTACGCTTACGGGAATTTATGCGACGCACGTGGAGGAGATTTCACCGCAGCGAGAGGAACTCGAATCCGAGGGCGCCGAATACATGCTCGCATTGCGCGGAGATCCTGTATCGCGCTCTGCCTTGCTCTCGACGACGATTCAAACCTGCATGCTCGTGCAACGCTGCCTGGATCCAAAAAAGACCGATCTCGCGCAATCGGTGAGTCGCGGGGTTTTCGGGCAACGTACCTTCGTATTCACCGATGACTTGGACGTCACCAACCGGCTTTACTTCGACCTTTTGAGCGCTGAAGGTCGAACGAGTCAAGGTATCGTCGATCACCGCAACGCGCCCAATGGTGGTTTAGCGATTCTGCGCAAATCCGATTCGTCGTCGTCGCGCTACCGCGGTGGCCAAGATTGGCGCGCCTGCGAGGCGATCGGACACGCTCCTGATGAGCGTCTCAACATCAAACGGGTGAGTTCGCAAGATCGTGGGGTCGACCCCAATGCCGATGTGATCGTTGCAACCGCTGCCTTGGAAGTCGGTTTCGATGATCCGAGCGTGGGTGCCGTCGTCCAGCATAAAGCGCCCCGCGGTATGGCGGGTTTTTTGCAGCGCAAAGGACGAGCCGGTCGTACTCGGGGCATGCGTCCTTGGACCGTCGTTGTTCTCTCCGACTACGGACGCGACCGAATCGCTTACCAAGGCTACGACGCGCTCTTCGACCCGGAACTGCCGCCGCGCACTTTGCCGCTGAGCAATCGGTATATCAGTCGGATGCAGGCAGTCTTCGCAACCATCGATTATCTCGGCCAGGTGCTCCAGGATGCACAACCAGGGAGCGTCTGGAAAGACCTCTCCGGTCCCAAGACCTCGCAGCGCACACCGCGCTTGATCAAAGAACTGCGCACGCTGTTGGAATCGGAAAACGGGACACACAAACTCGAAGCCTATGTCTCTGGTGCGCTTCGTCTGCCGAAGGGCGACGCGCCGGCCGTCATGTGGGAGTTCCCCCGCCCCTTAATGACGACGGTACTGCCGACCGCAATGCGGCGCCTAATCTCTGGTTGGCGCGCGTTCGGAAATCAGGCAACTGACCTTTACACGCGAAACAATCCCTTGCCCGAATTTGTGCCGGCGACGCTCTTTGCCGATCTCAACCTGGCTGAAGTTCGCATCGACCTCCCGAAGGGCAAACGTCCAGTCAATGAGCAGGCCCAGTACGGCATGCCGGTGTTTTCGGCCCTCCGGGAATTTGCGCCCGGCCGAGTTAGCCGGCGCTTTGGCGTCCAGTACCGAACCGAGCGCTATTGGATCTCCCCTCCGCCAAAAGCCTTGCTCGGGGAACCGGTCACAGCGCTTTCAATTGACAAATTTGGAACTTACTGCCCGCTCGGCCACTTCAGTTATCAGCGTGACGATGAGATTGTCGATGTGCCGGTCTATCGACCGCTCAGCATCGCGCCGACGATGCCCGAAGCGGAGATCTCCGATAGTTCGAATAGCCGCCTTTCCTGGCACTCGCAGTTCGTGCCCACAGGCGAATGCCTGTGGCTCGAGGCGCCGCTCGGAAGCGCCTGGCGCGCGCGTGTTCCACGGCTAGGATTCTTCACACATGCACGCCACGCGCCGGTCGAAATTCGGCGGTTTGCCACGGGCGCGAGGGCGGAAGTCGGCGTTGGACCCGGACAGCGCGTGACCGTCTGCAGCGAATTTGTTCAAGAAGACCATTCGGTCGCTCTGGGCGCAGCCTACCTGGCCGATGGCGTGGTTTTCGAAGTTCAGATCCCGAATAACTTGTTGGTCAGCGCCGACGACTGCAGTGAGAAGTGGCGAGCAATCCGCACCGCGCGTTTTTTCGATCTTGCCTGGCGCGGCGAATCTTTGGCGAGCGTCGCGAGTCCGTTTCTCCGCGAATGGTTGGCGCACGTCTTTATGTCGGCGCTGACATTTGAGGCGATCCAAACCAATGCGTCGCTCGAATCGGCCGCGCAGCGTGTCGCTACCGAAAAAGCGGAACTCAGCCTGTCCTCGGTCCTCGACGTCCTGTTTCAGTCGCAAGCACATTATCCGAGCGACGAAGCCGAAGCCCCGACTCAAGAGCGTTTACGCCAAGACCTCGATGAGTTGCTTGCGCAAGCGCCGATCATCGCAGAACTTGAGAACCTTGCCCGGACCCTATGGGAGCCCATCAACGCTGAATGGGACAACTGGCTCCGACGTGTCTACCAAGCAACGCTCGGCGCCGCAATCCTCAAAACCATCGGCGATTTGTGTCCATCGATCAACCTCGATGATCTTGCGCTTGATCTCGACCGCGGACCGAATGCCCGAGCGCATCTCGCAGTCGTTGTGCCCGACGCGGTTGAAATCTGGATTACTGAAAGGAATCCAGGTGGTAGCGGCCTCATTGAAGACTTCATGCGTAACTTTGCAGAAGATCCCCGCCGGTTTTTCTCGATGGTGCGCGCCAGCCTCGAGATGGGCGAGTTCGAGTTGATTGATCACCAACTGGGCAAACTGCTTCACGGCTTAACCGATCCTCACAGTTTGCTTGAAACGCTCAAGGTCGTAAAAAAGCGAAGGGCAGCAGTCGATTTCAAAGCTCTCGAAGCCATCTCTCGGGACCTTCGTCATGCGCTACTCAAGGATGGTTTCTCGCCCTTCCACGGGTTCATCGTGGCCGTGGGAAACCGTATCCTGCGACCGGGATCGGGACCGGGCACCGACCGCTATTTGGCCGATGCGATTGCCGCTTGGAATGCCCACGAAGCACGCCTCGGGGTCGAGATCGACTTGCGGGTGATCTGCTTCTGGCTTAGCCAACAGTCGGAGATTGATGCTGTTGTCAATGAAGTCGGTATTCCGACGGGTCAGGATCGGCAAGCTTGGCGCATGAACGCCATCTACGGCCTTCTCTGGGCGCGCGGACGTTTCATCCGTGCCGCACCGCTGCAAACCCGCAATCCATTCTTTGAATTGCCGCCTCTTGAACGTTTGTTGGTCATCGACACGGTCATCGACGAACGCAAAATGATCTCGGTCGAGGATCCGAACTGGCTCGAAACTGTGC
>RRZU012120927.1_pt1 | contig 26139 bp, 23 predicted proteins | sample 2165561 | NCBI WGS metagenome assembly RRZU01 (sample SAMN10456909, study PRJNA506462) | wastewater metagenome | isolation source: wastewater sludge | place: USA: Moscow, Idaho | reverse complement strand
TTCTTTATGCAGACAGAATATCAGAATGTTCAGGATCGGATCCGTAAGACGATACCACAATCATCCGTGGTAGGTCTGCTTCTGCAACATCAGGAAAACTATAAGGTCGTAAAAAGTGCAAGATTCGGCATCCTTCAGCATGATCCATTTTCATGGATGATACAACATGGAAAATTTATTCAGCTGGAAGAAGTTGCATCAAATGCTCTTTTAATGAATAAGGCACTGAATCAGTTGATCGCACAGATGGAAGATCAGGAACGAAAAGAATTGATTGATTTGATTTTTGAGGTATTTGATGCAAATGAGATCAAGACAGTAAATGAATTATCAGAAGAGTGGAAGTCGATTCTGGCTGCCATGATCAAAGTAAGAAAAGAGATCGATTAATCAAAGGCAGAGGATGTTGAAAATCAGTCTTTTCATTCTAACTGAATGACTTGAGCAGAAAACGATTTTATGAAAGGAGGAAGCCGATGATATCAATTAAAGATGTCGCAAAACATGCCGGGGTAGCAATTTCAACCGTATCAAAAGTGTTAAATCATTATCCGAATATCAGTGACGAAACAAAAAAGAAGGTCAATCAGGCAATTGATGAACTGGGATTTGTTCCCAATTCGATAGCGGCTGCCCTTTCCTCCAAACAATCTGGAAGAATCGCATTATTGATGAATCTGACGACACAGACGCAGGCCATAGATGAGATTGGGATGCAGTACATGGCAGGTGCGATCTGGCAGGCAGAAAAACTGAAGATGGATCTTATTACGGTCTTTTTTTCCATGATCAGAGATAAGTCTGTTCAGGAATTGAAAACATATTTTCGCTCACAGAACATTGAAGGAATTATTGTATATGGCTTATCAAAAGATGATACGGTATTACATGAATTGATCGCATCCATGACCTTTAAGATCGTTGTAATTGATGCACCGATTGTAAACAGAACGACTTCCTGTGTTTGGATCGACCACAAACAGGCGCAGTATGAAATTGCAAAGAAGACGATCCTTGAGAACAATGCAAAAAGGATATTATATATTGCAGGAAAAAGGAATGGATACGTTACAGATGAAAGAATAGCCGGAATGGAACAACTTGCAGAAGACCTGAATCTGACATTGCTGATAAGAGAAGGTTATTTTAGCGAATTGGAGGCCAGAAAGCTCACATTTCAGTATGGTGCATACAAAGATGCTGTTGTATGCGCATCGGATCTGATGGCGATCGGTGCGATGAATGCATTGACTGAAATGGATATTTTCAGACCTGTATGTGGATTTGATGGAATTACACTGATGGGGTACGTTGGAAAGCAGATGAATACAGTGCGGCAGAATTTCTTTCAGATTTCAGCGGAAGCAGTAAAAGAAATCCGTGCACTTCTGGGTGATTCGGAAGGAAGAGAACAAAAGCTTGGATATGAACTTGCCAGAATGCAGTATCTGGATATTATTTGTTAAGCTTGCGTAAATAAAAAAATTTAGACTTGCGGAAAACGTTTTCCTGTGATAAGGTATCACTATCAGTAAATATTATTTAGTGGGAGGATTTGATATGTCTTTACAGTTAAGAATGCAAAGGGAGGTTATGTTATTGAATATAGAACAGCAATTATCAGATATAACAGAGCTTAAGTACCAGAAAGAAATCAAAGCATGCTCTGACCAAGAGCTGTATGTAGCGATACTACAGTTGTCGAAAGAGTTGATGTCATCGGCGCCACCGATCACAGGAGATAAAAAAGTATATTATATTTCGGCAGAGTTCTTGATTGGAAAACTGCTTTCCAATAACCTGATCAATTTAGGGATCTATGACAAACTGGATGAAATTTTAAAGGAAAAAGGAAAAAATCTGAGTATGATCGAAGAGATCGAGCCAGAACCTTCACTTGGCAATGGTGGTCTTGGAAGGCTTGCATCCTGCTTTTTGGACTCCATTGCAACACTTGGACTTCCGGGAGAGGGAATCGGACTCAATTATCATTTTGGTCTTTTTAAACAGGTCTTCGAAAATAAGCTTCAGAAAGCTGAAAAAAATGACTGGATCGAAGAAGCATCCTGGCTGAACAAAACAGATACTTCTTTTGAAGTGAATTTTGGTGAAAGAAAAGTAAGATCAAGGCTTTATGATATTGATATTATAGGATATGACAATGGCCTGAATAAGCTGCGCCTTTTTGATATTGAGAGCGTGGATGAGTCTATTGTAAAAGAAGGAATCGATTTTGATAAAACTGATATTGAAAAAAATCTTACCTTGTTCCTATATCCAGATGATTCAGATGAAGCAGGTGAGCTTCTAAGAATTTACCAGCAGTATTTTATGGTGAGCAATGCGGCTCAGCTCATTTTAAAAGAAATGAAAGAAAAGCAGTATGATCTTAGAAGAATGTATGATCATGCCGTAATTCAGATCAACGATACACATCCGTCTATGATCATACCTGAACTGATCCGTATCCTGACAGAAGAAAAAGCCTTTACCATGAGTGAAGCAATTGACATCGTTGGTAAGACCTGTGCATACACGAATCATACGATCCTGTCGGAAGCATTAGAAAAGTGGCCTTTGAAATATCTCGAAAAGGTAGTTCCGCAGTTGATTCCAATCATAAAAGAATTGCATAAGAGAGTTGCAAAAAAATATTCAGATCCAAAAGTTCAGATCATTGACAAAGATAAGAGAGTCCATATGGCACATATTGACATCCATTATGGATTCAGTGTAAATGGAGTAGCTGCCATACATACAGAGATCTTAAAAGAATCTGAACTCAGACATTTTTATGATATTTATCCGGAAAAATTCAATAATAAAACGAACGGCATCACATTCAGAAGATGGTTACTTTCCTGCAACAGAGAACTTACAGCACTTCTTGATGATGTGATTGGAGATGGATATAAAAAAGATGCCTTACTTCTTGAAAAGTTGTTGGAATCTGTTGAAAATGAAGAAGTACTTGATAAAATTGCTGCAATCAAATATGAAAAGAAAAGAGAACTTGCAGAGTTTGTAAAAGAAACACAGGGAATTGAGATCAATCAGGATTCTATTTTTGACATACAGATCAAAAGGCTGCACGAATACAAACGCCAGCAGATGAATGCATTGTATATCATACATAAGTATCTTGAGATCAAGTCAGGAGTATATCCAAAAACACCTGTCACATTTTTCTTTGGTGCGAAAGCAGCGCCAGCATATATTATAGCGAAGGATATCATTCATCTGTTACTGGTTCTTCAGGAAATTGTGAACAATGACCCGGATGTCAGTCCATATATGAAAGTTGTCATGATCGAGAATTATAATGTAAGCAAGGCAGAAAAATTAATTCCTGCGTGTGATATTTCAGAACAGATCTCTCTTGCATCAAAAGAAGCAAGTGGAACAGGTAATATGAAATTCATGTTAAATGGGGCAGTGACACTTGGAACATCAGATGGAGCGAATGTAGAGATCCACGAGCTGGTAGGTGATGATAATATTTATATTTTTGGAGAAAAGAGTGAACAGATCATAAGCCATTATGAGAAAGCAGATTATGTTTCCGAAAAGTTATATAAGAAATCACACACGATTAAAGAAGCAGTTGATTTTATCGTTGGAAAACAGGCACTTTCAGTTGGTAACAAAGAAAATCTGGAACGTCTATATCACGAGCTGTTAAATAAGGACTGGTTCATGACACTTTTGGATCTGGAAGACTATATTCAGACGAAAGACCGCATGTTAAAAGACTACGAAGACAGGGCTAAATGGAAGAAAATGATGCTTGTCAATATTGCAAAAGCAGGCTTCTTTTCTTCAGACAGAACAATTGAACAGTACAATAGAGACATCTGGAAATTAAATTAGGTTAGATATTATTAAATTAAATTAGATCAAAAATTCTGGTATTGACAAGCGCATGGATCAGCTGTTATGATGTTACCGGACAAAGGCGTTCTTACAGAGTAAGAGCGCCTTTTTTGTAAATGGGTGTAGCGAAACAGAAAGGAAAAGGGATTATGAGCAAATATACAAAAAAAGATATTATAAGACTTGTGGAAGAAGAAGATGTTCAATTCATAAGGCTACAGTTCACTGATATTTTTGGAAATCTGAAAAATGTTGCCATTACATCCAGTCAGCTGGGGAGGGCGCTGGATAATAAATGCATGTTTGACGGATCAGCAATTGAAGGATTTGTAAGGATAGAAGAATCGGATATGTACCTGTATCCGGATTATGATTCATTTGCAATATTTCCGTGGAGACCACAGCAGGGTAAGGTCGCAAGACTGATCTGCGATGTTTACAGACCAAATGGACAACAGTTCGAAGGTGACCCAAGGTACATTTTAAAAACAGTTGTACGGGAAGCTGCAGAAATGGGTTACATCTTTAATGTAGGCCCGGAATGTGAGTTCTTTTTATTCCATACGGATGAGAATACGCTACCTACAACATTTACACATGAAGAAGCAGGTTATTTTGATCTTGGACCTATGGATTTTGGCGAAAATGCTAGAAGAGATATGGTCATGACAATGGAAGATATGGGATTTGAAATAGAAGCGTCTCACCATGAGATCTCACCTGCACAGCATGAAATAGATTTTCATTATGATGAAGCATTAAAAATAGCAGATCAGATCCAGACTTTCAGACTTGCGGTCAAAACGATAGCAAAAAGACATGGTCTTCATGCGACTTTCATGCCAAAGCCAAAACATGGGATCAATGGTTCGGGCATGCATATCAACATGTCATTGTCAAAGAATGGAGTCAATATATTCCATAATGTAGAAGACCAGTATGGTCTCAGTCAGGAAGCATATTATTTTATTGGCGGTCTTATGAAGCATATTAAAGGAATCACAGCGATCACTAATCCGCTTGTTAATTCATATAAACGTCTGGTGCCGGGTTATGAAGCACCTACTTTTATTGCATGGAGTGCGCAGAACCGAAGCCCACTGATCAGAATTCCAGCAATAGGAGGAGAGGAAGCCAGAATAGAACTCAGAAGTCCGGATCCAACTGCCAATCCTTATCTGGCACTTGCAGTCTGCCTGAGAGCGGGACTGGAAGGAATTAAAGAGAAAATCGATCCGCCAATGAGCATAAATCGCAATATTTTTGAATTGACAGACGCTGAAAAAAAAGAATTAAATATAGAATCACTTCCGTCCACGCTGGAAGAGGCACTTTCAGAGCTGGAAAAGGATGAAATGCTAAAAGAAACACTGGGAGCACACATATCAGAAAAATATATTACGGCAAAAAGAGATGAGTGGAATCAGTATTGTGCACAGGTCTCAGAATGGGAAATCAACCAATATCTGAACAAATTCTAAGAACTCAGATGAATCAGCATAAAATAAGTTGATAGAATGTTAGCAGGACAGGAGGTGTGCACTTGACGAATGTAATTATCGCATTTCCCAAAATCGAAGATGCGAAAAGTATGAAGAATCTCTTGCTTCGGAGCGGATATCCTGTTCTGGGAGCCTGTTCAACGGGTGCACAGGCAATAGGAATAGCCGATGGTCTGAATGCCGGAATTCTGATCTGTGCTTATAAACTTCCGGATATGATGTATACAGAATTGATAGAATGCCTTCCGGAAGGATTTGAAGTACTTCTGATGGCATCACCGGCTCATTTACGTGAAAAACCAAGTGATCAGGTAATCTGCCTGTCAATGCCTCTCAAGGTTCATGAACTGATCAGTACGCTTGAGATGCTGATCGAGACAGTAGAAAGAAGAAAGCGTAAAAAGAAGAATCTGCCCAAAGAAAGAAACAGGGAAGACCGGGAAATTCTGGAACAGGCGAAAAGTCTTCTGCGTGTCAGAAATAATATGACAGAAGAAGAGGCACATCGATATATACAAAAATGCAGTATGGACAGCGGAACGAATATGGTCGAGACAGCACAGATGATCTTAACAGTGATGCAGATCTCATAATAAGCAGTTTATGCATATAACACAGCATTATTTGATCTTAAAAATCAGATGAGCTGTGTTATTCTGTTCATGACAATAAAAGTTCGAAAAAATATACTTTCTATCGTTCTTGTATCAGGAAAGTATATGGAATGGAGTGATGAAATGAAAATTTCTTTTACAAAAATGCATGGTTGTGGGAATGATTATATTTATATCAATGGAGCAAATTATACAATTGAAAATAAGAAAGAGCTTTCAATCAGATTAAGTGACCGTCATTTTGGAATTGGTGGAGATGGTATTATTTTTATTAATCCATCAGAGCAGGCAGATTTTGAAATGGAGATGTACAATGCAGATGGAAGTCGTGCAGAGATGTGCGGTAATGGAATCAGGTCTGTTGCAAAGTATGTCTATGATAAGGGACTGACTGAAAAAAAAGAACTGAAAATAGAAAGTGCCGGATCGATCAAGACGATCTGGCTGACAACAAATGAGGACAAGGTCACGGCTGTACGGGTCAATATGGGAAGGCCGATCTTACGCCCAGAGCAGATTCCAGTCCTGACTGATGAGAAGAAGGAAGTCATATTGGAAGAACTGATCGAAGTGGAAGGAAAACAATTTCACTATACTGCAGTATCCATGGGCAACCCACATGCAGTGATACAGGTCGAAGATCCAATGTCTGTTGAAATAGAAAAATTAGGTCCGATGATTGAGCATCATCAAAACTTTCCCAAGAGGATCAATACGGAATTTATTAAAGTGGAAGACAGACAGAACATTACAATGAGAGTATGGGAAAGAGGATCAGGAGAGACTTTGGCCTGTGGAACAGGAGCATGTGCAGTGGCAGCGGCCTGTATTCTAAATGGTTTGACGGAAAACAAAGTAACTGTTAAACTGTTAGGTGGCAGTCTTCTCATAGAATGGGATCGTGACCAGGACCAGATTTATATGACTGGACCGGCAGAGACTGTGTTTGAAGGTACGATTGAAGTATAAAAAAATATTTAAAGTGACTGAGAGGAGCATATTATGTTTAAAGTGAATGAAAATTATCTCAAATTGCCGGGAAGCTACCTTTTTTCAACAATAGGAAAGAAAGTCAATGCATTTACCCAGGCTAATCCTGATAAAAAAATCATCAGACTTGGAATTGGGGATGTGACTCAGCCTCTTGCGCCGGCAATTATTGATGCGTTTCATAAGGCAGTCGATGAAATGGCATCTGCAGATACGTTCCGTGGATATGCCCCTGATCTGGGATATGAATTTTTGAGAAATGCGATCGCAGAAAATGATTACAGGTCTCGCGGATGTCAGATCGAAGCAGATGAAATATTTGTTTCAGATGGTGCGAAGTGCGACTCGGGCAATATTCAGGAAATATTCAGCCAGGACAATAAGATCGCTGTTTGTGATCCGGTCTACCCTGTCTATGTAGATACCAATGTGATGGCAGGCAGAACCGGTACCTACGATTCCATAAAAGTGACATGGAGTGACGTTATTTATATGCCATGTACAGCTGAAAATAATTTTGCGCCAGAACTTCCCAAAGAAGTGCCGGACATTATATATTTATGTTTTCCCAACAATCCGACTGGATCTACCATTACTAAAAAACAGTTACAGGAATGGGTAGATTATGCGAATAAAGTGGGTGCTGTCATTATTTATGATGCGGCCTATGAAGCATATATTTCAGAAGAGGATGTTCCTCACACAATTTATGAATGTGACGGAGCAAGAACCTGCGCAATTGAATTGCGATCCTTTTCTAAAAACGCCGGATTTACAGGAGTCAGACTTGGATTTACTGTTATTCCAAAAGAATTAAAGGCTGGTGATGTGACACTTCACTCGCTCTGGGCCAGAAGACATGGTACAAAATATAATGGTGCACCATATGTGGTACAGCGTGCAGGGGAAGCAGTTTATTCAGAAACAGGCAAAGAACAGCTGAAAAAGCAGGTCGCTTACTATATGAATAATGCGAAATATATCTTTGACGGTCTGAAAAATGCAGGATATGAAGTTTCCGGTGGTGTGAATGCACCTTATATCTGGTTAAAAGCACCGAATCAGATGACAAGCTGGGAATTTTTTGATCATCTTTTAGAAAAAGCAAATGTTGTAGGTACTCCCGGATCAGGTTTTGGACCAAGCGGAGAAACTTACTTCAGACTGACTGCATTCGGAAGTTACGAAAATACTGTGGAAGCAATAGAGAGAATCAAAAGGATGTAATGATTTCCGGTAACCGGTAATCATTACCGGAACGATAGAGACTGTAAATGGATCGATTTGGTCTGTTTATAGTCTCTTTTCGTTATTTCTCACAAAAACAAGTGGGCTAAATTCATCGTATTTAACAAAGTTTTACATGGGGTATTGCAAACAGAAACAGTGTGTGGTAGTATGAATTTGTGGTTAGCGGAAACGTTACCGACATCGATACCGATAACGGTACCAAGAAGGTTACCAATTCGTAAAAAGTTCACGAAAAAGTTGGGAAAGAGAAAGAGAGAGGTATTAGTTATGAAAAAGAAAGTTATCAGTGCATTGTTAAGTATTGCTATGGTAGCAACTCTTCTTGCAGGCTGTGGAAGCAAAGAAGCAGCAACAGAAGAGGCAGCAACAGAAGAAGCGGCACCGGCTGAAGAAGCAGCACCCGCTGAAGAAGCAGCACCTGCAGAAGAATCAGCTGAAGCAGGAGAAGGACAGGTGTATTACCTTAACTTCAAACCGGAAGTAGATGAAGTATGGCAGAGTCTTGCAGCGAAATATACAGAAGAAACAGGCGTACCTGTTAAAGTTGTTACTGCAGCAAGCGGAACTTATGAGCAGACATTAAAATCAGAAATTGCAAATGCAAATGCACCTACTTTATTCCAGATCAACGGACCTGTTGGATACCAGAACTGGAAAGATTACTGCCTTGACCTGAAAGACACTGATCTGTACAGCTGGCTGCTTGATCCAAGTCTTGTGATCACAGGTGAAGACGGTGGTGTTTACGGTATTCCTTATGTAGTAGAAGGATACGGAATTATTTACAATAATGCAATTATGGAAAAATATGCAGCAATGGATGGAGCACTTGTAAAATCCGCTGATGAAATCACTAATTTTGACACATTAAAATCAGTAGTTGAAGATATGCAGGCAAAAGCTGCTGATCTTGGAATTGAAGGTGTATTTGCTTCAACATCTCTTACACCAGGTGAAGACTGGAGATGGCAGACACATCTTGCAAATCTTCCTGTATACTATGAATACAAAGACAAAGGTATCAGCGATACAGATGCTCTTGAATTCACATACAGTGACAATTACAAAAATATCTTTGATCTTTACATCAATAATTCCTGTACAGAACCAGGATTACTTGGAAGCAAGTCTGTTGATGATTCCATGGCAGAATTTGCACTTGGAAAAGCTGCAATGGTTCAGAACGGTAACTGGGGATGGGGACAGATCTCAGGTGTTGAAGGAAATACAGTTGCAGAAGGTGATGTAAAATTCATGCCGATCTATACAGGCGCTGCAGGGGAAGAAAATCAGGGACTTTGCACAGGAACAGAAAACTTCTTCTGTATTAACAGCCAGGCTTCCGAAGCTGACCAGAAAGCATCTATCGCATTTGTTGAATGGATCTTCAGTTCAGACGCAGGAAAAGATGCAGTTACAAATGAATTAGGATTTATCGCACCTTTCAATACATTTGAAGATGATGAAAAACCTACAGATCCACTTGCACAGGAAGTATTAAGATACATGGCAGATTCTTCCAAAACAAGCGTAGCTTGGAACTTTACTTCTTTCCCAAGTCAGCAGTTCAAAGATGATTTCGGCGCAGCTCTTCTTGAGTATGCAGCAGGAAGCATTGCATGGGATGATGTAAAAGCAGTCGTAGTAGAAAGATGGGCAGCTGAAAAAGCAGCAACAGCAGAAGCCGAATAGCAAAATAATGGACAGGGTGAGGACAGGGCAACCTCTTCTCACCCTTTTTTTGAAAGAATATGGGAAATGTAGTAAAATACTACGAGGGGAATGAATGAAGCATAAAGAGATATGTTTCATGGAAAAGGAGATCTTATATGCAGAAAACTTTAAAGAAATACTTTGTGGTTTTTACTGTGCCGACTTTGATTGCGTTCTGTCTTGCATTCGTAGTTCCTTTTGTTATGGGACTATATCTGTCTTTTTGCAAATTCACAACGGTAACGGATGCCGAATTTGTCGGATTAAAGAATTATTTCAGAGCGTTTGAGGAACCGGATTTCTTAAATGCGACATGGTTTACAGTAAGATTTGCAGTGATTGCGATCATCAGTATTAATGTGCTTTCATTTGTTATGGCACTTCTTCTGACGAGAAAAATAAAAGGAACCAATTTATTCAGAACTGTATTTTTCATGCCGAACTTAATCGGAGGAATTATACTTGGATATATCTGGCAGTCCATGATCAATGCTATACTGGTCAATTATGGAACGACACTTGTTGCAAACGCTAAATTTGGTTATATTGGATTAATTGTATTGATGAACTGGCAGATGATCGGTTATATGATGATCATCTATATTGCAGGCCTGCAGAACGTACCGACGGATCTGATCGAGGCAGCTCATATCGATGGAGCCACAGCAAGGCAGACCCTATTCAGGGTAAAAATACCAATGGTCATGCCTTCTATTTCAATTTGTTTATTTTTAACATTATCAAACTGCTTTAAGCTGTTTGACCAGAACCTGGCATTAACTGCAGGTGCCCCATCGAAAAAAACAGCGATGATGGCACTTGACATTTATAATACATTTTATGGAAGAAGTGGTTTTGAAGGGGTAGGACAGGCAAAAGCCGTTATGTTCTTTATCGTGGTCGCTACGATCGCGCTGACCCAGCTTCGCTTTACAAGAAGTAAGGAGGTAGAACAATAATGAAGACAAGAAAAGCCGTGAATCATGTTGTTTTTGTCCTGTTATGTATTTTAATTGTTCTTTTCCTGACACCGATTTTCTTCATTATATTAAATTCATTTAAAGGGAAATTGTTTATCAGTGACAATCCGTTCGCACTGCCGACAGCAGAAACATTTGCGGGACTTTCAAACTATATCAATGGGGTTGAAAAGACCAATTTCTTCGCAGCATTCGGATGGTCCTTATTTATCACAGTATTCTCCGTGATTGCAATCATATTACTCACATCCATGACGGCATATTATATTACGCGTGTAAAATCAAAATTTACAAGCCTCATCTACTATATGTTTGCATTCTCCATGATCGTACCATTCCAAATGGTCATGTTCACCATGTCAAAACTGGCAAATACTTTGCATTTGAATAACCCTTGGGGGATGGTGATCCTGTATGTTGGTTTTGGATCAGGTCTTTCGGTCTTTATGTTCAGTGGATTTGTCAAATCCATACCAATTGAGATCGAAGAGGCTGCCATGATAGATGGATGTACACCACTTCAGACATATTTTGGTGTTGTTATGCCAATTTTAAAACCAACAGCCATCACTGTAGCGATCTTAAATGCAATGTGGATCTGGAATGATTACCTGCTTCCCTACCTCGTAATCGGAGTCAGCACGAACTATAAAACGATTCCGGTCGTAGTGCAGTATCTTGTGGGATCCTATGGAGCAAAAGATATGGGAGCCATGATGGCGTTACTCGTACTAGCAATTATTCCGATTGTTATTTTTTATCTGGCATGCCAGAAATATATTATTGAGGGCGTTGTTGCAGGTGCTGTAAAAGGCTGATCTGCAGGAGGAGGTACTTATGAGAAGAAGCGGTATTTTACTACCCGTTTCCAGCCTGCCATCCAGATATGGGATTGGAACATTTTCGAAAGAAGCATATGATTTTATTGACTTTCTAAAAAAATCGGGACAGACATATTGGCAGATTCTGCCTCTTGGACCGACAGGATATGGAGATTCACCGTATCAGTCATTCTCTACATTTGCCGGGAATCCATATTTTATTGATCTGGATCAACTGGCTGAAGAAGGATGGATCACAAAAAGTGATTGCAAAGAATATGATTTCGGCACTGATGAAGAAACAGATTATGAGAAAATATATCTTTCAAGATTTAAAATACTAAAAAAGGCATTTTTGAAAAGTGAAATCGGATCGGATGAAGCTTTTCAGCTATTTATTAAAGAAAATGCTTACTGGCTCGACGATTATGCATTATTCATGTCTGTAAAAAATCATTTTAAAGGAAAAAGTTTTGTCGAGTGGGATGATGATATAAAAATGCGACGTCCAAAAGCAATACAGAACTATCAGAAAGAATGTGAACAGGAAATCAGGTTCTATCAGTTTCAGCAGTTCATGTTCTCAAAACAATGGTTGAAGCTGAAAGAGTATGCCAATGCAAATGGAATAGAGATCATTGGAGACATTCCGATCTATGTAGCATTTGACAGTGCTGATACATGGGCGAATCCGGAACTGTTCCAGTTTGATGAAAGCTGCACCCCGGTCGCAGTGGCAGGTTGTCCGCCTGATGCTTTTTCGGCAACAGGTCAGTTGTGGGGCAATCCATTGTACCGGTGGAAATATCATAAAGAAACTGGATACGACTGGTGGAAAAAAAGAATCGCGTACTGTTATAAATTGTATGATGTTGTAAGAATCGATCATTTCAGGGGATTTGATGAGTATTATGCCATTCCGTTTGGACATCCCACAGCAGAACACGGAAAATGGGAAGAAGGTCCTGGGATTGAAGTCTTCAATGAACTGAAATCCGTGATTGGGAAAAAACAAGTGATTGCAGAAGATCTCGGATTTTTAACAAAGAGCGTTATAAAACTGGTAAAAAGAACAGGGTATCCTGGCATGAAGATTCTTCAGTTCGCATTTGATTCCAGAGAAGAGAGTGACTATCTGCCTCATAACTATGAAAAGAATTGTGTTGTGTATACAGGAACACATGATAATCAGACCACGACTGGCTGGTTCAGGACACTGAATAAAAAAGATAAGGCTTTTGCAAAAAAATACCTGAATATCAAAGGAAATAAAAATATAGCATGGATATTTATCAGAGCTGCACTTTCAAGTGTTGCCGATACAGCAGTGATTCCAATGCAGGATTATCTGGAGCTTGGCGATGAGGCACGTATGAATACTCCTTCCACACTGGGAAGCAACTGGAAGTGGAGAATGGAAAAGAATGCGCTGACAGACGAACTGGCACTCAATATCAGGCAATTGACAAAACTGTATGGCAGACTGTAAAGTGTAAAAAAATAAGAAAAGAAAGCTTTATGGAAAAGGGATTCTGCTATGGGTGAAATGACGATCAAAGATATTGCAAAAATGTGTGGAGTCGGAATCAGCACAGTTTCACGTGCGATCAATAATCATCCGGATATCAATCCGGAAACTAAGGAAATGATCAATGCCACCATTAAGGAATATGGATATATCCCAAATAATAGTGCAAGGAATCTGAAACGGACCGAAGCGAAATCTATTGCAGTATTGGTCAAAGGAATTTCAAATATTTTTTTCAGTTCCATGATCAAAGTCATGGAAGAAGAAATTAAGAGAAGAAAATACACAATGGTGTTGCATCATGTAGAATTTAATGAGGATGAAGTGGATGTTGCGCTGCAACTTGTAAAAGAAAAAAGACTTGCAGGAATTATTTTTCTGGGTGGGTACTTTCATCATTCAGAAGATAAATTAAAAAAACTTCATGTGCCATTTGTGTTAAGTACAATTGGATATCCACCTGAAAATTTCAGCAAAAAAGGTTATTCCTCCATTTCAGTCGATGATGAACAGGAAAGTTATAATATGGTGAACTGGCTGATTGAGAATGGCCATAAAAGGATTGCCATTTTATGTGCTTCGCCTGATGATGAAAGTATTGGTAAACTGAGACTGGAAGGATACAAAAAAGCGCTGGTGGAAAATAAGATCGAAGTTGATCCTGAACTGATCATGCCAATGAGCTCAGACATGGAGCAATACTCGTTGCAGAGTGGGTATGATCTGGCAACAAAGCTGCTAGAAAAGAATTTGAGATTTTCTGCGTTATATGCGATTTCCGATATGATGGCAATTGGAGCATGTAAGGCTATTTTTGACAAAGGTATGAAAATACCGGAGGACTATTCGGTCGCGGGATTCGACGGTACGGAAATGGGTGCATTTTACAACCCATCCCTCACAACAGTGCGGCAGCCTGTTGAAGATATGGCCAAAGCGACCGCACAACTGTTATTTGAGGTCCTGTCAGAAAAGAGCGTCCATAAACACAGGATCTTTCCGGCAGAACTTGTGATAAGACAGTCAGCAAAAAGAATAGAGGAATAGCAGGGATCAGAGTTTTGCTCTGCTCATCGTTGAATTATGATAATTTGTATCATGAGTGACTTCGTCTCCTAACCAGGAGGGTGCAGAAAATGAAGTGGCATCTTCAATGGAAGAGAACTCGACCTCAGCAAGAATAAGTGGTGAAAAAGGTTCTTCAAACACATCAAGTTCGATTGTGTGAGAAGAACCTTTTATTGGGATCAGATATCTTCTCTTGCGTATCACATTTCCATCAGCTTTTGGCAGGAGATGGAGATAAGCATCCTTTGTAAGTGGGAGATTATACTCTTCGCGTACCATGAGCCCGCTGCCTTTATAAGTCAGAGTATAGAGATCATCTTCACGTCTTATACGGACGACCGGATCGGTACAAAGATACGCCTGTTCCATTCTGTGATTTGGATAGGAATCCAGATCGAAAGGAATTTCATTTACCAGATATTTTTTTTCGATTTCATACTGCTTTGACATAATGTCCTCCATTCTGGATTGCCCATAATAATAGATTGTTGTATACTAACACTATAGATTTTGAATTGTTTCATGTCAAGAAGGGTAAGCTTTGAAACAATAAAATCAGGGTATACGGTTGTCCGGTTTACAAAATAGAAAGGAGAATGAAGGATGAGCTATGTATGTGTATTTCTTGCAGAAGGATTTGAAGAAATTGAAGCGCTTACGGTCGTAGATCTGCTTCGCAGAGTAGGGATCCTTACGGATCTGGTTTCTGTAACGACACAGATGACGGTGACTGGTTCGCATGGAATAGAGGTCAGGGCAGATAAGCTGATCGAAGAGGTGGAATTTGTAAATATAGATATGATTGTTCTTCCTGGAGGAATGCCGGGAACGAAGAATCTTGAAGAGTGTGATCTGTTAATGGAGGAACTCGATTTGTTCTATCAGCAGGGAAAAGATATCAGTGCGATCTGTGCAGCACCTTCCATTCTTGGACATAAGGGATTTTTGAATGGCAGGATCTCCTGTTGTTATCCAACATTTGAGAGTCATCTGACCGGAGCTGTCGTGACACATAATGAAGTTGAAGTTTCTGGAAACATCATTACATCAAGGGGAATGGGATGTGCGATCGCCTTTTCACTTGCTATCATTGAAAAGCTGATCGGAAAAGAAACAGCAGAAGATCTTGCAGAAAAAATTGTTTACCAGAGCTAAAAGGAACCCCGTCATGATTTTTTACTAAATCACGACGGGGTATTTTTTTATTAAAGTGAACTTTCGTTTTTCAGCGCTTTTTTCAGAGGAATCCATACCAGAAAAGCAAGAAGGCTTCCAAGGAGTGAAGTGATCAGCTGTGTCAGTGAGAAAGTGATTTTGGCAGCAGCCAGAATTTTAGGAAGCATTTCAGGTTTAGGAAGATTCGGTGCAACATTTTCTCCAAATAATGGGAAGAGGACATAAATGACAACAACACCCATAAATGCTGCTTTTAATACTGATCCGATCACAAGCCCGACCGGTAGATGCATGGAAGAACGTTTGGAAGAACCAAAATAATAAGCGCATAAAACAAGAATGATGTTACCGATCATGATGGTTGGAAACATCAGAGGAATTCCAGCCATGATCGGGGAGCCTGTGAAGAAGAACGCTGTGATCGGTGAAATGACCGCGATCAGAATTCCGCTCCATAGTCCGGCGCCGAGCGCAGCTATGATCAATACAGAATTAACGATGGGTCCTGTAATATAGACCGAGAGATTTTTAAAATACTGGCTTAAAATACAGATAGCCAGTAAAAGTGCCGTGGTGGTGAGTTGTTTCGTTGTGATTTTTTTCATGTTCAGTCTCCTTTTGATACAATAAAGTATAATAATAAGGTACTGCCTGTGAAAACAAATCAGATTGCAGCCTGTAACGCTTTTGACTGTATTCCGTCAATACGACCCAGCTTTCCGGAGAGTGCACTGATCACACCTGGGGGCGCACAGATGATAACGGAGATGACATGAACAGATTTTTGCTGATAAGGAATTCCCATACGTCCAATGATATAGGGTGCATACTCATGCAACAGTTCATTGACTTTGCCTGACATGGTATGATCCTGTATAAAAATTCCGATGATTGCGATCTTATCTTCCATACTCATTCTCCTGTCTTCATTTTTGGAAAGCATAAAAAAAGTCCTGCGGGCCAGCCGAAAGACGTCGGGGAGCAGATTTTCTTGACGTCAGGGTTTGCCTTGGTTTTAGAAAGGTATCTGTTTGCACATGCAGGCTGTTATAAGAGAAGAATCTGTTATAACAGGCTGAATATATTATAACTTATTTTTTTGTGGATGGAAACAAAAAAATAAGAAGAAGATCCCGGTAAAAATTTTATCAGTTTTATCAGAAAAGTGAAAAATGTATGAAAGCAAAAGAAAAGCTGGAATTTTGGGGATTCCTGTGCTATAATCGTAAAATGACTGTGAGTATGGGTTCGTATACAGATTGAAAGCTATTTCATGAAGTTTTATTCATAAAAAAAGAATCACAGATGGTATTTAAGGAGGATATAGTAAATGAGATTACAGGTAGAAAAACTTGAAAAGAACATGGCGAAAGTGACAATTGAAGTATCAGCAGAAGCACTTGAAAAAGCAATTCAGGGTGCTTACAACAAAAATAAAGGCAAGATCAGCATTCCGGGATTCCGTAAGGGAAAAGCACCTCGTGCAATGATCGAAAAAATGTATGGAAAAGAAATTTTTTATGAAGATGCTGCAAATGCGCTGATTCCAGATGCTTATGCAGACGAAATGGAAAATTGTGAACTTGATATCGTTTCTCAGCCCAAAATTGACGTGATTCAGCTTGAATCAGGAAAACCTTTTATATTTACAGCAGAAGTAGCGACCAAACCGGAAGTATCTCTTGGAAAATACAAAGGCGTTAAAGTTGATAAGATCGAAGTTTCTGTTACAGACGAAGAAATCAATGCTGCTCTTGACAAGGAAAGAGAAAATAATGCAAGAATCGTTTCTGTTGAAGACCGTGCTGTAAACGATGGTGATCAGACAGTGATCGATTTTGAAGGCTTTGTAGACGGAGTTGCATTTGATGGCGGAAAAGGGGAAGACTATCCATTAACAATCGGATCAGGTTCTTTTATTCCGGGATTCGAAGAACAGCTTGTTGGAGCTGAAATCGGAAAAGAAACAGAAGTAAATGTTACTTTCCCAGAAGATTATCAGGCAGAAGAATTAAAAGGAAAAGCAGCAGTATTCAAATGCACAGTAAAAGAAATCAAACAGAAAGAGCTTCCTGAACTGAATGATGAATTTGCAGGAGAAGTATCTGAATTTGATACACTTGAAGAATATAAAGCAGATATCAAAAAGAAATTAGAAGATAAAAAAGCAGCTGACGCAAAAGCAGCAAAAGAAGACGCTGTCATCGATGCGATCATAGAAGATGCAGCTATGGATATTCCTGAAGCAATGCTTGCAACACAGCAGAGACAGATGGTAGAAGATTTTGCACAGAGAATCCAGCAGCAGGGACTCAGCATTGATCAGTACTTCCAGTTTACAGGACTTACACCTGACAAATTTATGGAACAGGTGAAACCTCAGGCTGAAAAAAGAATCAAATCAAGACTTGTGTTAGAAGCAGTTGCAGCAGCAGAAAAGATCGAGACCACAGAAGAAGAGCTGGAAGCAGAACTTGTGAAAATGGCTGAAACATATAAGATGGAACTTGACAAGATCAAAGAACTGATGGGAGACCATGAGAAAAAACAGATGAAGGATGATCTTGCAATTCAGAAAGCTGTTGAATTTGTGGTAGAATCCGCAAAAGAAAAATAATATTGAAAATCACAAAAATTCAATAAACAATATTAAAAAACTCTTAATTAAAAAGCGGGTTTCTTGTCAAGCTGCAAAGAGTGCGTTATGATGAAAAAACAGTACAACAGTATAGTACATGAAAGAAAAGAGGAATCATAATGAGTTTAGTACCTTATGTTATTGAACAAACAAGCAGAGGCGAAAGATCCTATGATATTTATTCAAGATTATTAAAAGAGAGAATTATCTTTCTGGGCGAAGATGTAAATGAAGTAACAGCAAGTCTTGTTGTTGCACAGCTTTTGTTTTTGGAAGCAGAAGATCCTGAAAAGGATGTACATTTATATATCAACAGTCCAGGTGGATCAGTAACTGCCGGAATGGCAATTTATGATACCATGCAGTTCATCAAATGTGATGTTTCAACGATCTGTATCGGTATGGCAGCAAGTATGGGAGCTTTTCTTCTTGCAGGCGGAACAAAGGGCAAGAGACTTGCACTTCCAAATGCGGAGATCATGATTCATCAGCCACTTGGCGGAGCACAGGGCCAGGCGACCGAAATTGAGATTGCAGCAAAGCACATTCTCCATACAAAAGAAAAATTGAACAAAATTCTTGCTGAAAATACAGGCAAACCGATTGATATCATTGCTGCAGATACGGACAGGGATAATTGGAAGACTGCCGAAGAAGCTAAGGAATATGGACTGATTGACAAAGTAATCACATTCCGTGCCAGTGGATCTGAGGATACCAAATAGCAGATAGAATTGATAGGAGTGGAAGATGGCAGGAAAAAATTCCGACGATAAAGTAAGGTGTTCTTTTTGTAATAAAACGCAGGATCAGGTAAAAAAGCTGATTGCAGGACCTTCAGGGGTATATATCTGTGATGAGTGTATTGAAATCTGCGCGGACATTATCGAGGAAGAATTTGATGAGGAGGAATTTGAGAGTCCTTCTCAGGAGATCAACCTGTTAAAACCGGTTGAGATCAAAGAGTTCCTGGATGAATATGTCATAGGTCAGGAAGAAGCAAAAAAAGTACTTTCAGTAGCAGTTTACAATCATTATAAACGAATCACATCTGAAAAAGATCCAGAGGTTGAATTGCAGAAAAGCAATATCATCATGATTGGACCAACAGGATCCGGAAAAACGCTTCTGGCGCAGACACTGGCGAAGGTCATTAATGTACCATTTGCGATTGCGGATGCAACAACGTTGACGGAAGCCGGTTATGTTGGTGAAGATGTTGAAAATATTCTGTTAAAACTGATCCAATCAGCAGATTACGATGTTGATCGGGCACAGTTCGGAATAGTCTATATTGATGAAATTGATAAAATCACAAAAAAGAGCGAAAATGTTTCAATCACAAGAGATGTTTCAGGAGAAGGAGTACAGCAGGCACTTCTTAAGATCATTGAGGGTACGGTAGCGTCTGTTCCACCACAGGGTGGAAGAAAACATCCGCATCAGGAACTGATCCAGATCGATACAACGAACATCCTGTTTATCTGTGGTGGTGCATTTGATGGTCTTGAAAAAATAGTGGAAGCCAGATTGGATAAAAAATCTATTGGCTTTAATGCAGAGATCGCTTCTAAAAGCGAAAAAGAGATTGGGGAACTGTTACATGCCGTAACACCTCATGACCTGGTCAAGTTCGGTCTGATTCCTGAATTTGTAGGAAGAATGCCAATCAATGTTGCATTGGAGGGACTTGACACGCAGGCACTGATCAGAATCTTAAAAGAACCAAAAAGTGCTTTAATGAAACAATATCAGAAATTATTTGAATTTGATGATGTAAAACTTCACTTTGAGCCGGCAGCCATTGAACTGATCGCAAAAGAGGCGATGGATCGAAAGACCGGAGCCAGAGGATTGCGTTCCATTATGGAAAGAGTTATGATGGATTTGATGTACCGGATCCCTTCAGATGATACCATCGAAAGCTGCACCATTACCAAAGGAGCAGTAGAAGGAACGAGCGAGCCGTTAATTGTTCATCGTGAGAAAGTCAGAAAAGCGAAGTAATACTATGGAACAAATAACGTCGTCCGTTAGCGGGCGGCGTTTGTTTTTAGAAAAAGTGACGAGGAAGGCTAATTATATGGCAGATATAAAAAAAGAAAAAATGAATAGGGAATGGCTTCCTGCAACAGCACTCCGTGGAATGACTGTTCTACCGGAGATGATTATCCATTTTGACTTAAGCCGTAAAAAATCCATTGAGGCAGTCGAAAACGCCATGACACAGGATCAGAGAATTTTTCTGATCACACAAAAAGACCCGGACAGAGAAGAGCCTGATGCGGAAGATCTTTACCATATTGGAACCATTGCTGCGATCAAACAGGTCACGAAGTTACCTAATAATATTGTACGAGTCCTTGTAGAAGGATTATCTCGTGCTGTGCTGCATGAACTGAATTCAGGGGTAGAGGATTTCCTTTTAGCATCTGTTGAAGAGATGGATTCTTTTTATACGGTTCAGGATCCAATTGAAGAAGAGGCAATGGTAAGGGAGATCAAAGAATTATTCCAACAATATATTACGTATCATCCTAAAATCGGGAAGACCTTATTCACCCATCTGGATCATGCTTATGGACTTGGAAGACTACTTGATACGATCACGATCAATATCCCATTAAGCTATAATGTAAAACAGACAATACTGGAGGCACTTGATGTCAGGGAACGATATGAATATCTGTCAGAGATCTTGTTCAATGAAATTGAAATCGCACGTGTCAAAGCAGAACTGACAGAGCAGGTCAGAAACCGCGTAGAAAAGAACCAGAAAGAATATCTCCTCAGAGAGCAGCTGGGGTTCATCAGAGAAGAGCTTGGTGAGACCAATACATTTTCCGATGCAGATCAGTTCACTGAAGACCTTAAAAAGATCAAGGCTCCAAAAGAAATCCGAGAGAAAATTGAAAAAGAGATTTCGAGATTCAAAGGGATTTCAGGTAACAGCTCTGAAAGCAGTATGCAGCGTGCATATGTTGAAACATTGCTGGAACTTCCATGGGATAAAATGTCAAAAGACAATCTTGATTTGAACAGGGCAGAAGAAATTTTAAATGATGAGCACTACGGACTTGAAAAGGTAAAAGAGCGTATTCTTGAATTCCTTGCAGTAAGAAGTCTGACAAGCCAGGGTGAAAGTCCGATTCTTTGTCTTGTAGGACCTCCTGGAACCGGAAAGACATCCATCGCCCGTTCCGTTGCCAATGCACTCAATAAAAAATATGTCAGAATCAGTCTTGGAGGCGTCCGTGACGAAGCTGAGATCAGAGGGCACAGAAAAACCTATGTTGGTGCAATGCCTGGAAGAATCGCTGCAGCATTAAAAAATGCCGGCGTAAAAAATCCATTGATCTTATTGGATGAAATAGACAAAACAAGCAGTGATTATAAAGGGGATACAGCATCCGCTTTATTAGAAGTGCTTGATTCTGAACAGAATTCTAAATTCAGAGATCACTATGTAGAACTTCCGATCGATCTTTCACAGGTCTTATTTATTGCAACTGCAAATGCAACTTCTACGATACCGGCACCATTACTGGATCGTATGGAACTTATTGAAATCAATAGCTATACTTCAAATGAAAAGTTTCATATTGCCAGAAAGTTTCTGGTTCAGAAGCAGTTAAAGAAAAACGGTCTGAAAGAAGAACAACTGACGATCAGTGACCAGGCGATCCGTAACATTATTGAATATTACACCAGAGAAGCCGGTGTACGTGATCTGGAACGAAAAATAGGTGAGATCTGCAGAAAAGCAGCGAAAGAGATTCTTCGTGACAAAAAAAATAAGATCAAGGTCACGGGCAGTAATCTGACCAAATACTTTGGGAAAGAAAAATATACGCTGGACAAAGCAAATCTGGAAGATGAAATCGGAATCGTAAGGGGTCTTGCATGGACAAGTGTAGGTGGAGACACATTACAGATCGAAGTCAATGTTATGCCGGGAAAAGGAGATCTTGAACTGACTGGACAACTGGGGGATATCATGAAAGAATCTGCGATAGCAGGGATCAGTTATATCCGATCTGTCAGTGAAGAACATGGACTTGATCAGGATTATTTTAAAGATCATGATATTCATATCCACATCCCGGAAGGAGCAGTTCCCAAGGATGGACCTTCAGCAGGAATTACGATGGCAACTGCGGTCCTCTCAGCAGTAACAGGCAAAAAGGTCAGAGCTGACGTTGCAATGACCGGAGAGATAACGCTTCGAGGAAGAGTGCTTCCAATCGGCGGACTAAAAGAAAAAATCCTAGCAGCTAAAACAGCAGGAATCAAGACAGTACTTGTTCCACGCGAGAATGAAAAAGATGTGGAAGAGATAACAAAAGAGATCAAAAGTGGTCTCGAGATCTATTTTGTGGAAACGATGAAAGAAGTAATCGGATACGCATTCGCCGAGTGAGGCAGGGGGTAAAAATGGTCATTAAAAATGTAAATCTGGAAACGGTATGTGGTGTTACAAGTACGCTTCCCGAAAATACACTTCCTGAAATTGCGTTTGCCGGAAAAAGTAATGTAGGGAAATCATCACTGATCAATGCACTGATGAACCGAAAAAATTATGCAAGAACAAGTGCCCAGCCTGGAAAGACACAAACGATTAATTTTTATAATATTAATGAGGAATTATATTTTGTTGATCTTCCTGGTTATGGTTATGCAACGGTAGCCCAGTCTGTGAAAGAAAAATGGGGCAAAATGATCGAGAATTATCTGCATAGCTCAAAACAGTTAAAAGCGGTATTTCTTTTGATCGATATAAGGCATGAACCATCCGCAAATGATAAAAATATGTATCAATGGGTCTTGGCGCAGGGATATCAGCCGATTATCATTGCGACTAAACTTGATAAAATTAATCGCAGTCAGATACTAAAACATGTTAAAATGATTAAAACAGGTCTGGATGTATTAAAAGACACGATCGTCATACCGTTCTCAGCTTCATCCAAGCAGGGAAGGGAAGAAATTTATGATCTGATCGACAGACTGACCGGTATAAACGAGGTTGATTCAACAGCAGATCGCTGATGGAGGCAGGTATGAAAGATACAGGATTAAGATTCGCCAGAATTATTGTCAATCTTTCATTATTTATAGGCGGAGTATTATTTTTTGTTATTGTAGTCCCAAGAATTCTGGGTTTTTTCATGCCATTTGTTATTGGCTGGATCATATCCCTGATGGCAAATCCGCTTGTGAAATTTTTAGAAAAAAAAATAAAAATGAAGCGAAGAGCCGGATCGGCAATGGTCATCATTGCGGTAATCGCCATTTTAGTCTTGATTTTATATGCTGTCATCTCTAAACTTGTAACAGAAAGCATAGGCCTGATCAATGATCTGCCTAACATATATAAAAGTTTTGAAGGGGATCTGGAGCAGATCGCCAGGAATTTGAATCTGCTGCTTGCCAAACTCCCACCTGATATCAGGGATGCTTTTATGAATATTGGCACAACCATCACATCCTTTCTTGGAAGTATGATCGAGAATATGGGGACACCAACAGTAGAGGCAGTTGGAAGTTTTGCTAAAAATTTGCCTTCAGTCCTGATCGGAATTATCATGGGAATTTTGTCAGCATACTTTTTTATTGCAGAAAAAGATGAAATTTCTCAATTTTTAAAAAAACATCTTCCGGTCTCAGTACAGGAAAAGTGGCATATTTTTTATTACCGTCTGAAACAGGCAGTAGGTGGTTATTTTATTGCCCAGCTTAAGATCGAAATATGGATCTATATCATGCTCGTGATAGGATTTATGGTCCTGGATATTGAATATGGGATGCTGATCGCACTCGGAATTGCAGTATTTGACTTTTTCCCCATTTTTGGAATGGGTGCAGTCATGATTCCCTGGGCCCTGATCAAGTTATTAAGTTCAGATTATATTGTTGCAGTTGGTTTTTTGATTATGTATGGTGCCGGACTTTTAGGACGTCAGCTCCTTCAGCCTAAGATCGTAGGAGATTCCATCGGGATCGCACCGATGCCAACATTGTTCCTGCTATTCCTGGGATTCAAATTCGGTGGTGTTGCCGGTATGATCTTTGCGGTGCCTATTGGAATCGTACTGGTGAATCTTAATCAGGCTGGAATTTTTGACAATGCAAGAACCAGCATTCGCCTTCTGATTAAAACAGTTAACGATTTTAGAAAATATGATCAAAAAGATATCAGTTATCTTGAAAATGGACAAAATGAATTCGATCAGGAAAAAGAAATTCAGGAATCAGATAATAAAAAATAGAAATTGGGTAGTTTATGGATAAGAATTTTAAGATCATCATCCAGTATGATGGAGGCAGGTATCAGGGATGGCAGAAACTTGGTGACAGTACGAATACAATACAGGCTAAATTTGAAGCAATCCTTGAAAAAATGGCAGGATATCCCGTTGAAATACATGCCTCTGGTAGAACCGATGCGGGTGTTCATGCATATGGACAGGTCGCTAATTTCAAAATACAGTCTACTTTTAGGTCGAAAGAGGTTATGGACTATCTGAATCAATACCTTCCTGAGGATATAGCAGTGGTCGGCATTGAAGAGGTCTCACAGCGTTTTCACAGCAGACTGAGTGCGGTTGGTAAGACATACAGATACAGGGTCAGAAACAGCAGGATTCCTGATGTGTTCTCTCGCAAGTATGTGTTCAGATCAGAAGATGAGTTCGATATTTCCCTGATGCAAAAGGCAGCCCAGCAATTTGTTGGAGAGCATGACTTTAAAGCATTCACTTCACAAAAAAAGACAAAGAAATCAACGATTCGAACCATAGAAGAGATCAGGATCGAGCGGCAGCAGGAAGAGATCGTTTTCACCTATTCTGGGAATGGTTTTTTGCATCACATGGTCAGAATATTAACAGGTACACTATTAGAGATTGGAAAGGGAAACATTCAGCCGGATGACATACCTGTGATCATGAAGTCAGGTATGCGGGAAAAAGCCGGTCCATTGGTTCCAGCGTTGGGGCTTTCCCTTATGGAAGTGAGATATTGAAAAAGAAAAAGAGATGGAGAGTTTGTTTTCTCCTTTACAGTATTATAATCATCAAACTGATCATTTTTAAATATCCCATCTCAGAACTTTTTACGATTTCTAAGAGTTGGGGAGAAGGATTTATCAGAGATGGCATATCATCAGCCAATTTTATTCCATTTAAGACGATAACAATGTATATCCGATATTATGAGACGATGAACAGTTTTGAGAATCTGTTCGGTAATATTCTCGTATTTGTACCACTTGGATTGATTTTGCCCAAAGCATTTAAAAAGTTCAACCATCCATTCTGGCTGATCTTTTTCTCCTTTATTTTTATCATGGATATTGAGTTATTTCAGCTTGTTACCAGATTTGGCGCCTTTGATGTAGATGATATCATTTTGAATTTGCTTGGTGTCCTGATAGGATTTGCAGTTACAAAAGTTACAGAGAAATTCAGAATGCAGACTGAATATAGAAAAGAGGGTATGTATGAGTCGTAGAAAACTGACAGGAAATGAAATTGAGATCATTGTGGAAGACAAGGGTGCAGAACTTATTTCGCTCAAGTGCACAAGTACCGGAAAAGAGTATATGTGGAACGCAGATCCTCAATACTGGGGAAAAACATCACCCATCCTGTTTCCGTTCGTTGGTGGACTTCGGAATAACCAGTATCGTTATAAAGGTAGAACATATACTATGAGCAAACATGGATTTGCAAGGGATATGGAGTTCAAAATGATCAGCCAGACAGATTCACAGCTTTGGTTCGAACTTGTATCTGATGAAGAGACTCTGGAAAAGTACCCTTTTTCATTTCGCTTAAGACAAGGATACAAAATCGAGGGCAGAACAGTGAAGGTATGCTGGCAGGTCTACAATGACAGCAGAGAAACCATGTATTTTTCATTAGGAGGACATCCGGCATTTTTCTGCCCACCGGATTCTATATCAAAACAGACAGATTGTTATC
>RRZU010709171.1_pt1 | contig 26155 bp, 24 predicted proteins | sample 2165561 | NCBI WGS metagenome assembly RRZU01 (sample SAMN10456909, study PRJNA506462) | wastewater metagenome | isolation source: wastewater sludge | place: USA: Moscow, Idaho | reverse complement strand
GCGTACATCGTGGCTTGAAAGGATTTATTTGTTAAATAAAATCAAAAACATTAACGTTTGCAAGAGGTGAAGCTAAATAAGCTAGAAACGGGCGTCTACCCTCAGCTTGAGGTTTTAGGTTGATGATGAAAAATCATCTACCCTCAACTTGAGGTTTTAGGCTGATGATGGAAAATCACCTACCCTCAGCTTGAGGTTTTGGGCTGATGATGAAAAATCGTTTACCCTCAACTTGAGGTTTTGGGCTGATGATGAAAAATCGTCGAACCTCAGCTTGAGGGAAGACGCTCCCTAAAAAAAATAGGGCAACCTCAGCTTGAGGTTGCCCTATTGGGCGGCGACATCGTAGGAAACGATCGTGCCGCAGCGTCGTTTATCCGCGCTTGGTAAGCCCGATGCTGGTAACCAGCAACCCGACGAAGACAATCGCCCCGTTAATAATCAGCAGCTCGAAGCCGAACTTGTAGCCGTTGAACCAAACCGTAGAGTTGGCGCTAAGGATATGGCAGATAACGGGTGCGGCGACGGCAATATAGGGAACGATTCGATCGCGAACCGGGTACTTGGTAAAGAGCCCAAAGGCGTAAAGCCCCAGCAGCGGACCGTAGGTGTATCCGGCGATAACGAATACCGCCTTAACCACCGCGTCGTTGTTGAGCATCTTAAAGAGCAAAATCACAACGACAACCGCCACCGACATGCAGAGGTGCACGATCGATCGGGTTCGCTTCATCCGTTCGGCGCTGTGGCGGTTCGATTCGAGGATGTCCAGCGTAAACGAGGTGGTGAGCGCGGCAAGGGCCGAGTCGGCGCTCGAGTAGGCGGCCGCAATAATCCCAATAATAAACACAATGCCGAGCGAGGCGTGGAAGTAGCCTCCGGTTGCCAGCATCGGGAAAAGCGTATCGGTTTTGTCGGGTATGGCAACGCCATGCGTCATGGCAAAAATTCCTAAAAGCGCGCCCAACGAAAGGAAGAGCAGGTTTATCGGAAGGAACATGAAGCCGTAGGTGTACATATTCTTCTTGGCATCCTTCAGGCTGCGGCACGAGAGGTTCTTCTGCATCATGTCCTGGTCGAGCCCCGTCATAACGATGGTGGTAAATGCGCCACCAAGAAACTGCTTCCAGAAGTAGAGCTCCGAGTTGGGATCGTCGAAAAACCACACGCGCGAGAGCTTGCTGTTGGCAACGGTCGACACCATCTCGGAAAACGAGAAGTGCATCGCATCCTTAATAAGGAACAGCGCAAGCACCATCCCCGAAATCATGGCCACGGTTTGCGCCAAATCGGTCCAGATGATCGTTTTAATGCCGCCCTTAAACGTGTAGATGTAAATCAGCCCAATGGTTCCGGCAACGGTGGCCCAAAACGGAACGCCAAGAGGGTCGAAAACCAGCGTTTGCAGCACCATCGACACAAGGAAGAGACGAACCGAAGCCCCCAGCAGCTTGCTGAGCAAGAAGAAAGAAGCCCCCGTTTTGTACGACCAAAAGCCAAACCGCTGCTGCAGGTAGGTGTATATGGAGGTAAGGTTGAGCCGGTAGTAGAGCGGCAGCAGCACATTGGCAATCACAAAGTAGCCCAGCAGATACCCCAGCACCATTTGAAGGTAGGAGAACTGGCTGGTCATTACCCAACCGGGCACCGAAATAAAGGTTACCCCCGAGATAGATGTACCGATCATCCCTATGGCAACAATATACCAAGGCGATTTTCGGTTTCCGTTGAAAAAGCTTAGCGAGTCAACTTTACGCGTTGTGAGGTACGAAATCAGCACCAGCCCTGCAAAGTAGATAGCAATAATTAGCGCAATAAACAGTGGTGACATTTTATCTGAATTTAGGGCAACAAGTTTAACAAAAGAAAGAACAACAACCAAGCAAACACCCGCCCATAATGGCTAGGCGCAAGCCCCCACCCTTAGCTATCCATTAAGGATTCCCCTAAAGAATACGAAATGCCGAGGCCTGAGAAATTGCCCACAATCATTTTACTACTTTTGACGTTATATCCAAAACAGCTAACAAAAGGTAGAATGAAAATCAAAAGCGCCACCATACTGCTGGCATTTATAGCCGCTTCACTGTCCCTCTTCGCCCAAAAACCAAGCAACGCCACGCTGAACTTCCGCGAAGGCCTCCGGAAGTACGTAAAAAAGGACTACACCACCGCCTTCGAGTACTTTAAAAGAGCCTCGGACGATGGCGAGTCGAACGGCGACCTGTACTTAGGCACCATGTACTTCAACGGCTACGGCGTAGCCAAAGACTACAACAAGGCGTTCGAATGGTACATGCAGGCGGCAAGCCGCTTCAACAGCCAAGGGCAGCTTCAGGTTGGGCTCATGTACTACGAAGGAATCGTGGTGAAGAAGAGTGCAGAGAAAGCTTCAGAATGGATACTTCGCTCTGCCCAGCAAGGCAACACCGATGCGCAGTACTTGTACGGCTGCATGCTTAAGAATGGCGATGGAGTGGCAAAAGATTACGCCAAGGCAGCCGAATACCTGCAGCTATCGGTTGGGGGCGGCAACTCCGATGCGCAGGTTGCCCTCGGAGAACTTTACCTTAAAGGACTAGGCGTCACTCCGGACAACCTTAAGGCCCTAGAGCTATTTACCAGCGCTGGGAATAGCAAGAATCCTGAGGCATACCTTTGGCTTAGCCAAATGTACCAAAAAGGAGATGGCGTAGCGAAGGATAAGAAAATGGCAATCGACTACCTTACCATGGCAGCCAACCTCGACTATCCCAAAGCGCAGTTCGAACTTGCCCTGCAATACCTTAACGAAGTAAAGGACAACCGCACAGGAACGACCTGGCTGCTAAAGGCTGGAGCCAACAGCTACCCCGAGGCTGAATTCTATATCGGACAGCTGCTCGAAAAAGGATCTGTATTCCCCAAAGACATACGTCAAGCCGAGGATTGGTACACCAGAGCCGCCGAACATGGTCATGTAGGAGCCCAGTACAGCCTTGGCATGCTTCTACTGAACGGGAAAGGGGTAGAATCCAACACCGAAAAGGGGAAAAGCTGGCTCGAAAAGGCTGCCGCCAATGGCTATCAACCCGCTATTGATGCCCTAAAAGATACGACGAAAAAATAGCCGTTGAGAATAAGGACGCATTTTATACGAGCAGCAGCATCAATCGTTATAGCATAAAAATGTACATTTGCTCTATAAAATGAATGCATGAATAGCCAAGAATACCCTTCTAGACTACTAGAAAACGCAATAAACGAGCTAGCCAAGCTGCCCGGCATCGGCAAAAAGACGGCCCTACGCCTGGTGCTTCACATGATTAAATGGTCGAACGAGGAGGTCGAGCAATTCGGAACCTCCTTTATCACCCTAAAGAACGAGGTAAAAAGGTGCAAGGTATGCCACAACATTTCGGATAACGAAACCTGCGACATTTGCTCGAATACATCGAGAGACAACAAAACAATCTGCGTCGTTGAGAACATTCGCGATGTGATGTCGATCGAGCACACGCATCAGTTCAACGGGCTATACCATGTTCTTGGAGGGCTTATTTCGCCAATGGATGGCATTGGTCCTGCCGATTTAACCATCTCCAGCCTAATTAAGCGCATTGGCTCAGGCGAAATCAAGGAGGTCATACTCGCCCTTAGCACCAACATGGAAGGCGAAACAACCAACTTTTACATCTACCGAAAAATAAAAGATTTCCCAATAAGCATATCTACCATTGCCAGGGGAGTTGGCTTTGGCGACGAGCTCGAATACACCGACGAGATAACGCTTGGCCGTTCCATTAAAAATAGAATGCCCTTCGAGAAAACCTTTGGCGATAACCATTAATCCTCAAATAGAAGTTAATGCTCGGCACAAATCTTAGCATGCTCTATCAATCATTAGTAGGAATCGCTATTTTAGCTATATTAGTCGAACCTTAGAGATAGAATTTCAGCCTACTAAAGGCAGCTATCATCTGATAATTAGAAGTAATAACACAGCAACTCCACTTAAAAACGGAAATATGAAACAGCTCCTAGCTACAATTTCGTTTTTCATATTCGTAGCAATAGCCGCATTTGGCCAACAGCCTACGGATATAAAAGCAATGCTAGAAATTGGGAATAAACACCTAAACGCTAAGCAGTACACCGATGCGCTAAAAACCTTTTCGGGAATTCTTTCAACATCCCCAGCAAACGAAGATGCGCTTTCGGGAGTTGTTGTGGCCTATACGCATCTCGACAGGCTTAAAGAAGTACAGGTTTTAGTTGACAATGCAATCAAGACAGATCCCAAAAATCCGAACCTGCTAGTCATAAGTGGCAAAGTGTGCGGATTACGATACCAATACGACTTGGCCATTAAAGAATTCGAAAAAGCGCTACCTCTGGCCTCCGATTCATTAAAATCGGCAATTTATAGCAACATCTCTTCGATGAGAAACCAACTTGACGATTTAGAGAATGCTAAAGCAGATGCACGAAAAGCGATCTCGCTAAACGATAAGAATGAAAACGCCTATATAAACCTAGGCTATGCCCAATACCAGCTCAGGGAATACAGCGATGCCCTTGATAGCTACTCAATGGCAATTACCATAAACTCATCTAATCCGGAATCATACTTCAGTCGAGGAATGGCCTACCTTAAGGCAAAAGACAAGCGTAATGGATGCGCCGATTTTCAGCGAGCCTGCAAGTTGGGCAACAAAAATGGTTGCATACAGTATGGAGTAGAATGTGCTAAGTAGAATAAAATGTAACGCCTATAAATAAAAAAGGAGTGGGAAACCACTCCTTTTTTTATTTATAGAATCATTACTTACACCGTAATAGCACTCACCTATTCCATTATTACACTTTTAATGCAAATAAATAATTTTAAAAATAATTTATCAATCTTATTGCTTTTCAGATTACGTTTTTTAATATTGCGATTGATTTTAGTTATACAATAACACTTCAGCCATCTATCTCGTTTAAAAAGTAGAGTTCGATTGTTGAGGATCAAAATACAGCGATTATGGTAAACGAACTGGAAAGCTTCTTTTCTCACAATATTAAAGGAATGAAGCGTTCGGCGATAAGGGAAATTCTCAAGTTAACCCAACGCCCCGAAATCATATCTTTTGCGGGAGGACTCCCCGATCCAACTCTATTCCCTACAACAGAGTTGGCAGAAGTAACTGCTGAAGTACTAAAAAATGAAGCTACCCTTGCCCTACAGTACGGCACAACCGAGGGCGACCCGCTCCTTCGTAAGCTACTCGTTGAGCGCTACCAAAAGCAAGGTGTCAACATTCAAGAGAAGAACTTAATTATTACAACGGCTTCTCAACAAGGGCTTGATCTCTCCGCAAAAATCTTCATCAACCCTAACGACACCGTAATTTGCGGGCTACCTTCGTACCTTGGAGCTTTAAGCGCCTTCGTTTCTTATGGAGCCAACATCGAAGGTGTTTCCCTCGACGAACATGGGATGCGCAGCGATTTGTTGGAAGCAAAAATATTGGAGTTGAGAGAAAAGGGAATCCATCCAAAGTTTATCTACACCATTCCCGATTTCCAAAACCCAACCGGCATTTCTATGCCCGAATGGCGTAGAATAGAAATTATTGCCATTGCCGAAAAGTACAACATCATTATTTTGGAAGACGCCCCCTACCGCGAGGTTCGATTTGCAGGCATTCCTCAAAAAACAATGCTGGAGCTTGATCGTTCAGGAAGAGTAATCCAACTAGGAACATTCTCGAAGGTATTCGTTCCTGGATTCCGTATTGGCTGGGTTGTCGCAAACGAAGAAATCATAGACAAGTTTGTAGTTGCCAAGCAAGCAACCGACCTCTGTACACCAGCCTTTGTTCAACGAATATCCGCCCGATTTATCGAGAAAGGATATCTAGACAAGAACATTGCTGTAGTTACCAGTGCTTACAAGCAAAAGCAAGAGCATTTCATCAAATGCCTACAGGAATATATGCCCAAGGATGTTACATGGACAACCCCTGACGGAGGGCTTTTCCTATTCCTAACCCTGCCCGAATACATCGATGCCACCGAATTCTTCCAAACAGCCATAGAGCAAAAGGTAGCCTTCGTCCCGGGCACATCTTTCTACTGCAATGGAGAAGGAAAAAACACCATGCGCCTTAACTTCTCGTTTATGAACCTTGAAAAGAACGAAGAAGGAATCAAGCGACTAGCCAAGGCAATTGCCTTAGAAATAACAGCAAAAAAGACCACCCCGACTTTCTAAACCACATTTCTTCGGACATTTTATCACTATTATAGACTACTACACACAAATCGAAAGGGGGAGTTTCCAAAAAAGCTCCTCCTTTTAGTTTTGTCGATCAACAGCCACCTCAAAATCCCTTATGTTATGCATAATTGTTTATTTTTGGTGTGATTATCCACCCCAATAGTATTGTTGTATGATTAAGCTTGAGAATGAAATTGTAAAACTCCGTGCTCCCGAACTATCAGACGTTGATCTTCTTTATGCATGGGAAAATAACATGGAGATATGGCGAGTAAGCAACACCATATCCCCCTTCTCAAAGCACGCGCTCATTAAGTACATAGAAAACTACAAGCTCGATATTTTTCAGACCAAACAGCTACGCCTGATGGTTGAAGCAAAAGACCAATCATCGTTAATGAACTACCCTGTCGGAATTATCGATCTATTTGACTATGATCCATTTCACCAACGAGCCGGCGTAGGAATTCTGATCCATAATACCGAACATCGAGGTAGAGGCTATGCTACCGAAGCATTAAAACTACTAACCGCATATGCGTTTGAATACCTGCACCTGCACCAACTCTACTGCAATATTGCAAGCAACAACGAACCCAGCCTGAAACTTTTCACAAATCAGGATTTTGAAATTGTAGGACTAAAAAAAGACTGGATCAGAACCAAAAATGGTTGGCTAGGAGAATATACACTTCAAAGGATCAACCCTCTAGCGTTGATTTCAAAATGCTAAAGCATTTCAAAGGGAGGGATATCCTGCAAGAAAGTGTAGGTTCCCTTTTCTTTATCTATTTGGCAGCAGTAATGCGCTAAGCCATTGGTAACAACCAAATAACGAACATTTAGCACCATATTGTAACGGGCAAGTTGGTCAAAAACCTTCTGATCAATTTTTACATTACTCGCTTTACATTCTACCGCCAAAGAAGGTTGCCCCATACGGTCGAATACAACAATATCGCTTCGTTTAGAAAGCCCATTATATTTCAGAGAAACCTCTACCCCTATAAGCATAGCAGGAACGTGACGTTCATTCATCAAGAATTGTACGAAATGCTGCCGTACCCACTCTTCTGGAGTCAGTGCCACAAAACGCTTACGAACAGGATCAAATATTTCCTTCTTTACGCCGTTGCGCCGAACTTTAATGTCGCAAGTTGGCAAATTTAACACGTCCATGGTATTCCTTTCTTCTTTCGTGCAAGATAAATCAGACTTATTAGTTTGTCAATGTTTATTAACAAAAAACTATTTGTATTTTAACGTGCTAAATAGGTCTATATAGACCTCATATTTGTTGTTTGAAACTTAAACACATAATACTACAACAATGATTAGCAAACATGAAATTGTAAGCGACTGGCTTGAACGCTATACGGGACAAAAAAATGAAGACTTTGGGAAGTACATTCTTCTTACCAACTTTAATCGATATGTACGCATTTTTTGCGAGATAATGAACACACAAATCATTGATCCATCTGCAAATATGCTCACAGCAACTGCCGAAGGTATAACCATCATCAACTTTGGTATGGGAAGCCCAAATGCTGCACTAATAATGGATCTGCTGAGCGCCATTCATCCTCAGGCCGTACTTTTTCTGGGCAAATGCGGAGGTCTAAAGAAAAAAAACGAACTAGGAGACCTCATTCTTCCTATTGCAGCCATCCGCAACGATGGAACCTCTGATTCGTATATGCCTCCAGAAATACCGGCACTCCCCGCATTCAATCTCCAACGATCGGTATCGTCAGTCATCCGCAATCATCAAAAAGATTACTGGACAGGAACCGTGTATACAACCAACCGAAGAGTATGGGAGCACGACGAAGAATTTAAGGATTACCTTGCAAAAACACGTGCTATGGCAATAGATATGGAAACAGCTACTATCTTTACCGTAGGATTTGCTAACGAGATTTCCACAGGTGCGCTACTCTTAGTTTCTGATCAGCCAATGATTTCGAGTGGGGTAAAAACAAAGCAAAGCGACCGATTGGTTACAGAGAAATTTGTGAACGAACATGTAATAATTGGAATCGAATCGCTAAGGGAATTAATTGTTGGAGGCAAATCAGTAAAGCACTTAAGATTCTAAAATGGCAAAGAAACCAAAGGCAAAAGATATCATTGCTGACTACCAGCGTATCTTATCAGACATAAAAAATCGCAAGTTTAAGCCTATATACCTACTTATGGGCGACGAACCCTTGTTCATTGATAAGATTTCCAACGCACTAGCAAACGATGTACTATCAGAGTCTGAAAAAGCATTTAATCTTACGTTGCTATACGGCAAAGATACCAAAGTAGATTCAGCCATTACTGCCTGTCGCCGCTTCCCTATGATGTCTGATTATCAGGTTATCATCATCCGCGAGGCGCAAGACTTGGCAAACATCAACCAAATGGAGGTTTACTTTAAGTCTCCCCTAAAATCTACCATTTTGGTTATCTGCATGAAAGGAAAAACAATGGATAAACGTTCCATTGCCTACAAAGAAGCAGCAAAGCATGCCGAAGTTTTTGAAACATACACGTTTTACGACAACGAGATACCTGAATGGATTAACCTTGAGGCCAAATCGAAAGGAATTACCATAAACGAGAAGGCAGCTATTCTACTAACCGATTTTTTAGGAAATGACCTTAGTAAAATCAGCCATGAAATCGAAAAGCTAAAAACCGTACTCCCTCCCGATCGAAAGCAAATTACAGTTGACGACATTGAGAGGAATGTCGGCATCAGCAAGGACTACAACGTATTTGAACTCTGCAATGCTATCGGGAAACGCGATTTTGCCAAATCGTATAAGATAGCCGATTACTTTGCCAAATCGCCCAAAGATCATCCTTTTGTAGTTACCGTAGGTCAGCTTTACACCTACTTTGCAAAAGTACTGAAGCTGCAAATGCTCGTATTCAACAGCAAAAAGCAAAGCGGGAAAGTCCCATCGGAAGCCGAAAAACTTTCGACAACAGGTATAAATTCATCCTTTATATTAAGGGATTACGAAGATACCGCAAAACGTTACACCCCAGGACAATCCGTAAAAGCCATTGAGTATCTCCGTGAATATGACCTTAAAAGCAAAGGAATCGGCAATGTAACACTTGGCGACGATGACCTTCTTAAGGAACTCATTTTTAAAATAATGCACTAATCAATCAGCCATGATTACCCTAATTGTAATAGCCATAACCTGTGCAATATCCATAATTGCCTTCAACAACGGTCAACTATTCGAAAAGTTACTGCTTTCCCCCTATAAAGTAATGCAAAAAAAGGAATACTATCGTATTCTTAGTCACGGTTTTTTGCATGCCGATTGGGTACATCTTTTGGTTAACATGTTCGTACTTTGGTCGTTTGGAATGGGGCTACAAGGATGGTTCAACCAATTGTTATACAATGGATATATAGCATCACCCACTCAACATTTTCTAACAATTTATATTGGTGGGATCATTATTTCCTCTCTAAGTTCCATTGTTAAGAATAGGAACAACTACTACTATTCGTCGGTAGGTGCATCTGGAGCCGTTTCAGCAATAGTATTTGCCAACATATTTTTTGAACCATGGCAATCGCTTTACCTTTTTGCAATTATCCCCATCCCAGGAATCATATTTGGAGCAGCCTACTTACTATATTCCAACTATATGAGCAAGAAAGGTGGCGATAACATAAATCACGATGCACACTTCTACGGAGCCGTATTCGGCTTTATTTATCCAATTCTTATAGACCCAAGTTTGGTATTGCACTTCATAAACCAGCTAATATCATTCAACAAGTAACAAAAAAGAGGAAATGGATCACTACCTATGCTTTAACGGAGAATTCATTAAAGAACAAGAATTTTCGATACCAGGAAATAACCGAGCTTTTTATTTCGGAGATTCTCTATTTGAAAGCATGCACGCATATTCAACATTTATACCTCTTTTCAAACTTCACTTCGACAGGCTTCTTCAAGGGATGGAGGTTTTAGGCTATGAGCAGCCTACCACATTCACATCAAGCTCTGTTGCAGCAATAATAACACGCCTCCTCAACAGAAACAAGCAGTTTAAAAGCACAAGAGTAAGGCTAACGGTATTCCGAAATTCTGGAGGGCTATACCTTCCCACAAACAATTCGGCAAGCTATCTCATTCAAACATCTACACTCGATTTCGACAAGCTAGCGCATAAGCAATCCAGCATGATTGTTGATATTTTTCCGAACCAGATAAAATGCGCAGGAGAGCTATCGCCTTTTAAAACAGGCAATGCGCTCTTATATGCAATGGCGGCTCGCTACGCAAAACTCAAAAGGCTTCACGACAGCATTATAATCAATCAACACGGCCGATTCGTAGAACTCTCCTCATCAAATATTTTTGGAATAAAAGAGAATACGCTAATAACGCCACCTTTACAAGAAGGATGCGTTGCAGGCATTATGAGAAATTTCATCATTCACCAACTTGCCCCGAAAACAGGATACAACGTTGAATTAAAACCAATTACCCAAAAAGATTTTGTAGATTTTGAGGAAGCTTTTGCGACCAATGCCGTCTCTGGAATACGAAACATCGTAGGTATTGGCACTAAACGTTTTTACAGCACAAAGTATAGAGGCTTACAGCAACAACTAGAAAAATTAATATTTTAAAACAGAATAAGCCCCATAAATAGCTAATTTAAAATAGGATCCACAGGAAAATTTAGCCATTCCCTAAATTTTCCGCCTAAACTTTCGAGACAGAGATTCCACATATCTTCGGGAGGTAAATTAAATATTCTCTCGGGTTTAAGATTAGTAACCACCCACGATTTTGCCTTAATTTCAGCATTAAGCTGATTGGCCATCCATCCAGAATAGCCTATAAAAAACTTCACCGTTTGAGGTCAAGACTATGACTTTCTGCCAAAGTCCTTAAATAGACAAAGTCACCTCCCCAAAATAGGTTTTCGCTTACCTGTATAGTTCCAGGAACTTTAAGTCCTATTGAATGGATAACATGAAGAGTATTAAGGTCAACAGGACCTCCCGTAAAAAGAGGTATCAGCACATTATCAAATCCACTAACGATGTCTGCAAGATTCTTGTTAAGCGGTCTATTCAGAATCAAACCAAATGATCCTTTTTCGTTATGCTCAGTTATAAGCACAACCGTTCGGCTGAAGTTGCTATCATTAAGAAAAGGTTCAGATATGAGCACGTTTCCTGCCTTTACATCCTTATTCTTAAACTCAGCGCCCAAAAAGTTGTAGCTATCACTAGTCATAATTACATCATTATCTACCCCTAAGATAACCAATTATTGGTCTAAAAAAAAGTTCAAACAGGCAACAACACCCATTAAAGCACAAACATTTAACTCACAAATACTTGACAATAAAATACAATCGAAATTATAAGTTAGAACTAGACATTGGCATTTCAACCAGTAAAAATTTAGAATCCTGATTTGCACGGATGTTTACCAATCCTCTATCCCTCAAACCTACACCATCACGTCTCAACATTTCTTGCTTTTCAACATTAGCGCTCCCTTCAATAAGAAATAGAAACACACCATTCTTATGGGGTTTATTCAGCTTATAAACTACAGAATTGTTCGACGACAAATCCAGCAGGTAAAGCCAGGCGTCTTGATTGATCCATGTATTAAACTTTTTCCTATCAGGCCCTACTATTTGCTGAAAACAGTTCATTCGTTGAGATGGATCAAACTCCTGAATCCCATATCGAGGCTCTAAATCATTCGCACGTGGATAAATCCAAAGCTGTAAAATATTGACAAGTTCTTTGGAACTAGAATTATACTCGCTATGAAAAATTCCAGTTCCAGCGCTCATTACCTGAACTTCATTCGCACGAATAATTTGCGTATGCCCTAAATTATCTCGATGCTCAAGTTGTCCCAATAACGGTATAGTAATTATCTCCATATTGAGATGAGAGTGCATACCAAACCCCATCGATGGTTGTATATAATCATCATTTAGGACACGGAGAGTTCCAAAACCCATCCTATGGGGATTGTAGTAGTTGGCAAAACTAAACGAGTGATAAGTATCGAGCCATCCCTGATTGGCATGACCTCGATCTCCTGCTGGAAAGTAAAAAAGATTGGCCATTGGCTTTTTTATTTTTAAAACAGCCCATGACCTTATTAGTTTACAAGACTATTAACAAGCAATACTAAAATTTAGATCCAAGACCAACCTCTACGGCCACTTTTTCGAGGGCATTCTTATCGTACTTAAAATATGAAGTTGTAATAACAACGGTAGCACCAACCTTAGGCGACAGAATGAAAAGCGAAGAAGAAGAAGTCCCATTCACATAAACCAGTTTTGCACCCTTAAATTCGTATGGAGCAGCACCATCGTATCCTTTTGCCTCTTTGTAGATCTCGAATCTTGCAGATGGCAGCATTTTAACGCCTACCATCTTATTAAGCTGCATAAAAGATGCGGTATATCCATCATTTTCCTGATCGGACTCAACAAAATTGAATCCACTTACTACCGAATGCTTCATCCACGACTTAAAAGTATCGTAACTTACACTCATCCCATCATGAGCATAAAGAGCAATCGTAGATGCGATTAGAATCCCCCAAAAAGCCACTAATTTTTTCATAGCTAAATAAATGATAAACAGCAGGCAATTTAGGCATCAATTTCCTTTAAACAAAACTTTTATCATTTGTCATCAACTCCTGCTGACAAAGTCTGCGAAACAAAAAATATGCCGTTTTGCTGTTTTGAACAATCGATCTCTCAGATGAATCATATAAAAAGAAGTTCAAGCGTTTGCCTTAACTCTATCGCAGACAACCCTGATTTAATCTCGCCATGCTCGGCAACTGAAATCCTACCCGTTTCTTCCGATACTATTATAACCACAGAGTCGGTATGCTCTGTAATCCCCATTGCGGCTCTATGCCTCATCCCAAAATGAGCAGGAACTTCGAGTTTTTCGGTTGTTGGAAGAACGCAACGTGCAGCAACAATACGTCCATTTACAATTATCATTGCTCCATCGTGCATTGGCGTATTCTTAAAGAAAATGGTCTCTATCAGACGACTATCTATAGTTGCATCAATGTAGTCGCCTGTATCCACATAAAGTTGCAGGCTAGAGCGACGACCTAGCACTATAAGAGCTCCTGTTTTGGCATCAGCCATATTGCGACAAGCTCTAACTAAAGCATCAATCCCAACAAGTAGGGCTTTATTCCCAGTTTTGGATGAAAAAAAACGATCTATTGAGAAATTCTTATTGGAAAGATACCTAGTTCCAATATAAAGAAGAAACTTTCTGACCTCCTGCTGAAACACAATAATTAAAGCAAGCGCACCAACCCCTATTATTTGGCCTAAAATGGTGCTTAGCATTTCCATGTTTAAAGCTCTAACTACCAGCCATATAACATAAAGTAAAAATATCCCAATAAAGATATTTATTGCAGCCGTTCCCCGTATCATCATATATATTTGATAAAAGAGAAGGGCTACCAGGAAGATGTCAAAAACATCTACCAGGGTAATATGAATGAAACTGAACATGAAAACCTAGGCTATATTTGATGAGTTTACCTTTTCGACTAATGATATTGCTTCAACTGCAGGTTTCACATCATGCACCCTGAGTATTGATGCTCCTCTTAGAAGAGCAACCGTATTAAGTACTGATGTTCCATTAAGCGACTCTTTCGTATCCACTCCTAAGTATCTATATATCATTGACTTGCGAGAAAAACCTACAAGTATTGGAAGCCCAAAAATTTTGAAATCATCGAGCATGCTTAATATTTGGTAATTATGATCTACGGTTTTACCAAAACCAAAACCGGGATCAATAATAACTTCTTCTACACCCAAAAGCCTCAGTTGCTGCAATTTTTTAGAGAAGTAAAGAAATATTTCGTTTCTGATGTCGTGATAGCTTGGATTTTGCTGCATATCAGTAGGTGTCCCTTTCATATGTATAGCAATGTAAGGCACTTTTAGTTGGGCCACTGTCTTAAACATCTTTTCGTCCATTTCGCCCGCCGAAATATCATTCACAATAATAGCACCACAATTGCGAACAACAGCACTTACAACATCCGAACGAAAGGTGTCTACAGAAACAGGCAGCAATGGAAATTTCTTTTTCACTAGGCATACAGCATCGCAAACCCTGCGAATTTCCTCTTCAACAGGAACTTCGGGAGCCTTAGGACGTGACGAATATCCTCCTATATCAATTATTGCACCTCCTTGAGAAATAATCTCTTCAGCTCTTGCAAGTATTGCATCACTTCCGCTTAGCCTACTGGGAGCATAAAACGAATCCGGAGTAACATTTGCAATCCCCATAACCACTGGCGTGCTGAGATTTATCAGGTTACCCTCCAAACAAATGGTTCTCTTTTGCGCTAAAAAGCTTATTCCCTTCTCCATTTTTTATAAATTGCATTGCTTTAAAAGCAAATTTACTAACAATAGTTGGTAAGCTCAACTAAAATTGACAATTGTAAATTACGTAATAAAAAAACGAATGAGTTTCATAGTCCTTGAAGGCCTAGACGGAGCAGGTAAGTCCACACAAGTCAAAATGTTACAGGAACATTTTGAGAAGCAAGGGAAACGGACCCAATTCCTCCATTTCCCAAGAACAGACAACAGTATTTTTGGGGATCTAATCGCAAAATTCTTACGTGGCGACTTAGGTGCAGTAGATTCTGTAGACCCTTACCTGGTAGCGCTCATATATGCTTGCGACCGAAATGATGCAAAAAACGCCATCAAGGAATGGCTCGATGACGAAATTGTTGTTATCGCCGATAGATATGTATCTTCGAACATTGCATTCCAATGCGCAAAGATTGAAAACATAGAGCAACGGAAGGCTTTAAGAGATTGGATCATCAACCTCGAATTTGAATATTACCAGCTTCCCAAGCCTAGCATCAACCTTTTTCTTGATGTTCCTTTTAGCTTCACAAAAAAGAAGCTTACGGAACAACGCGACGGCGACGACAGAGATTACCTTCAAGGGAAAAGCGACATACATGAAAATGACTTAACCTTGCAGGAACGGGTACGAGAGGTGTATCTTTGGCAATGTGAAGTAGATAGCAGCATAGCCAGAATAGAATGTGAATCGGAATCAGGACAAATGCTATCGCCAGAGGCCATTAACAGAAAAGTAATTGAAGTTGTCAACAATCATATTTAAGCTATGTACGCCATTAACCACATTTGTAGGCTACTCCTTGGAGCTCTCTTTATCTTTTCGGGATTTGTAAAATCAATAGACCCACTAGGTACCAGCTATAAGCTGTTCGATTACTTTAAAGCAGGAGGAGCTGCTATACCTGAAAATATAGCAATTATCCTTGCGGTTGCCCTATGCGCAGCCGAACTCTTTATTGGGCTAGCGCTTTTCCTTAATATTAAAGTAAAATTTGTTTCGTGGCTATCGCTTGCATTTATGGTATTCTTCACCATAATAACGCTTATATTAGCACTTACCGACAAAGTAGCTGATTGCGGTTGCTTTGGAGATGCTTTTAAGTTAACTAATTGGCAAACATTCTATAAGAACTTGGTGATTTTGCCTTTTGCCATACTGGTATTTTGGCAACGGAAAAGGTATAAAGAAGAAGTTTCCATTCTTACTTCTTGGGTTGCCTTCTCACTAATTCTTATAGCCCCAGTACTGTTGAATCTCTATAGTTTACGACACCTTCCGCTTATCAACTACCGTCCATATAAAATAGGCCAAAATATTTGGTCGGGAATGCAAACCCCACCTAATGCACCCGCTGACGTGTACGACATTAAGCTCGTTTACCAGAAAAATGGGGTTAAAAAAGAGTTTACCGAACAAAACTATCCTTGGCAAGATACTACATGGACGTTTGTTGAACAAAAAACTACATTAGTAAAAAAGGGATACGTCACTCCTATTCACGATTTTTCAATTCTCGCCCCTACCGATGGGGATATTACTGAAAGGATTCTAAAAAAGCGAGGTATTGTATTCCTACTAATAGCACCAAATCTAGCCGATGCCAATATTGAGAATGCTAAGAAAGCAAACGAGATATACAGCATATGCAATAGCAGGAATATTCCTTTTATTTGTTTAAGTTCATCTACAGGAAAACAAGTGGAGTTATTTAAATCTAAGACTGGTGCCCTATATCCTATTTATGCAACCGACGAAACAACTTTAAAAACAGCAATGCGCTCTAACCTTGGGCTAATAATGCTTCAAGATGGAACAATAACTGGCATTTGGAGCGGCTACGATATTCCAGCCCCTGAGTTCTTTAAAGGCAACATTTCAGGGAAACAACTTTTAGCACTAGAAAATACTAAAAGTGAGCTGCTCGTAAGCGTTCTTATTGGAGCAATACTTTTATTTGGATTTTCATTGCTACTGTTAAGAAGAAGCTAGATAAAATTGGATTTTCTAATACAAAAGCCCCTTAAGCAGATGCTAAGGGGCCTTTGTATAAAAAACATTCATTTACTTCGTTACATTCATATTGTAAAAACGTTCAGCATCAAGAGCTGCAACACATCCTGAACCAGCAGCAGTAATTGCCTGACGGTAATGTGGATCCTTAACATCTCCTGCCGCAAAAACGCCTGGGATATTTGTCTTCGATGTTCCTCCTTCTGTCTTAATATAGCCTACCTCATCTAAATCTAACTGTCCGCCAAGGAAAGCCGTATTAGGCTGATGACCAATAGCAACAAAGAATCCGGTAATATCAATTTTCGTTTCCTCTCCCTTGTCGCTTACCAAGAGGGCACCATTTACACCGGACATATCACCAAGTATTTCCTTCGTTTGATGTCCCCAAAGTACTTCTATATTAGCCGTATTGAAAACCTTTTCCTGCATAGCCTTCGATGCCCTAAGTTCATGCCTACGTACAATGAGGTAAACTTTACGACAAATAGTTGCCAGGTAGGTTGCCTCTTCAGCAGCGGTATCACCACCTCCCACCACAGCAACATCTTGACCACGATAGAAGAATCCGTCACAGGTTGCACAAGCAGAAACGCCTTGACCACGGAACTTTTGCTCCGAATTCAGTCCCAAATATTTTGCAGTAGCACCAGTAGCAATAATTAGCGTATCAGCATCAACAACCTTCGACTCATCTATTGTCACCTTAAATGGTCGTTGAGACAAATCAGCAGAAGTTGCATAACCAAAACGAATATCAGCATCAAAACGAAGTGCTTGATTTCGTAGATCCTCCATTAGCTTTGGACCAGTTATTCCTTGAGGGTATCCAGGAAAGTTGTCAACTTCGGTAGTGGTAGTTAACTGGCCACCTGGTTCCATTCCTTCGTATACCACAGGCGACATATTTGCCCTTGCGGCGTAAATAGCAGCCGTGTATCCTGCAGGCCCACTTCCTAATATTAAGCATTTAACATGCTCATTCTTTACATTGTCCATCTTCAATATGAGATTTTGCTTTTCACAAATATAGACTTTCCCTCCCATTTGCCCAATCCACAAGCAATGATATGGAACAGCCTTATAATTGGCATGAATCAAAAAATGATTTTTTTACAAGCCTTATACTTGCAAGCGCGTATAAAATTACTACCTTTGCATCCGCAAAAGCACGGGGTGTAGCTCAGTTGGTTAGAGTTCTCGTCTGGGGGGCGAGAGGTCGGACGTTCGAGTCGTCTCACCCCGACAACTGAAAGTAGGCCGTTTACATTTTCAATGTAAACGGCTTTTGTTTTTAAACACCCGCAAAAATCACAGCGCTAGCCGCTTTAACTTTTCTAATATCATAGTTATAGTCTCTAATCAAATGAGATCAACCTACCTCCCCAAATAATACTACTATTTTTTGTTAATCCAGAACAACACATCTTGTATGTAAATATATTTGCAAACCATACGGTCGGTATTTTTTATTTCATAGCAAATGAAAGACACAAAAGAGTTTATACTGCAAGCTGCATACAACATGTTCTTGTATAGCAACTATGAAACGGTTACGTTTAGCGCATTAAGCAAGTCTACAGGGCTAACTAAAGGCGCTATTTACCACCATTTTTCCAGCAAAGAAGAACTATTCAAAGCCGTTGTAGACAAATACTTAATTGAAAGCAGAAGTGATGATGACTTCACAGATATGAGTTTAAGCGAACTTGTTGAGTATACAGTAAAAAAAGTAAAAAAGGATGTTAGCAATGCATTAGCCACACATCCTAATACCCTTCCATTACAGATCATAACGTTCAGCATAGAAGCCTATCGGCATTACCCTGGGTATGCCCAAAAAGGCTGGGCTTCATTCCAAAAAGAAAAGAATAAATGGAAGAAGGTTCTTGATAAGTCCATTAAAAACGGTGAAATACGATCTAATGTAGACACAGACATCATGACTGAAAACTTCATAACAATAGGGATGGGCATTGTTTCCAACATGATGCTGAGCGAATCCGTTGAATACGCCTTAGATATGTTCGAAAAGCAGATAAATGAATTGTACAAGGCTATAAAAAAGTAAAGCCTTTTTTTAGAAATAAAAACATACCAACCGTCCGGTTTAAAACAAGTTTAACAATATGCGCATGAAAGAAAAGTTACTAGTCCCCTTATTGCTGTCCTTTTCAGTTTTCATCAGTCAGCAGGCAAGCGGTCAAACAGAACTTAAAAATTTAATTGGTTATGCACTTGAACATAGCCATGATGTAAAAAAGGCTGAATACCAACTTCAGGAGTCCTCTTATATGGTAAAGGAGGCAAGAGGCCATGGTTTACCTCAAGTTGAAGGCTCTGCCAGCAGCAGCAAAATGATGTTTAAGAATATCGAAATACCTGCATCTGCCTACTCAATGATACCTGCAGAATATTCGCCAATTCTAGATAAACTTAGTAGCATCGACAAGTTCTACTCAACATCGGCAGCAGTTCAAGTAACCCAACTGATTTACAGTCAGTCGTATTGGATTGGACTTAATGCAGCAAAAAAAACGAGAGAATTATACTCCATTCTAAAGACAAAAAGCGAAGAAGAGATCATTGCCGAAGTTGCAGATGGTTACTACCAAGCAGGATCGCTGATGTTACAGGTGCAAACCATTAACAAGTCCATTAAAAACCTTAAGGAAATATTTAGAATCGTAGACCTCAACTATAAGAACGACTTCATTAAGGAGTCTGATGTTAACCGATTAAAGGTGACCATTACCAACCTTGAAACAACTCAAAAGACGCTTCAAAATGGGATTTACATTCAAATGAACTACCTAAAAGCGTTGGCTGGCATCCCAAGCGACTCCACAATAAGTATTGATGCAGAATCCCTTGTTAATAATTTTGACATAAGAACATCTAAAGCCAACTTTAAGATTGAAGACGTTCCCTCTTACCAAGCCCTTACCAAGCAGGCTGAGGTATACGAACAACAAACAAAGCTTTCTAAAGCCGAATACTACCCAACACTAGCCGCATTTGGGAAATACTCATTTACATCTGGAGGCACCAGCTTCAACCTCGATTCTTGGAACAAAATGTCAACTATAGGCCTGAATCTATCTATTCCTATTTTCAAATCAGGCGTTACGCGATCGAAGGTCAGACGTTCACAACTGCAACATTTTCAGCTAAATGAAGATATTGCCAAAAGCAAAGAGCTGCTAAAGATTGCATTCGACAATGCACAATCTGCCTACCAAACAGCTCAAGAGCAGCTCATAGTTCAAAAAGACAATAGAGAACTAGCCCAAAAGGTTTACCAGCAAACTTTATTGCAGTACCAAGAAGGGATGGCATCTATGGCCGACTTGCTAAACGTTAATTCCGATTTCTTGCAGGCAGATAATTCGTATAATCAGCAAGTTCTTAAGTGTAAAACATCAGAGATCCAAATGCTAAAAGCCTCTGGAAATCTAAAAAGCCTTGTAAGTCAAAAACAATAAAAACATACAACACTTTGTTATGAAAAACCGCAGAAAGCTCTTAATCACAACTATCGTTTTTCTTGCAGCCTCGCTATTCGTTGTTTTCAAACTTAAAAGCAATAAGCAAGAAATGCAGGACAACATTGCCTACTCCCAACGTAAAGTAGATAAAATCCCAGTAATTGTAGAGACTGCCACTGATGGAGTACTATCCGAAAACGTAGTTGCCACAGGTACCCTGGAGCCTTCCGAATCGTTAACGCTGGTGTCTGAAACCCAAGGTAAAATCGTAAAAATATACAAGCAAAAAGGCGATAGAGTATCCCAAGGCGATGCTATTGTCAAGGTTGATGACGAGGTTATTGCAGCAAATGTTCTTACAGCAGAAGCAAACTACATGCAGTATCAGAAAGATGTTGAGAGGCTTACCCGCTTGGCCAACGAGAATGCTGTTACCAAGCGTGACCTGGAGCAAGCAACCATTGGCATGAAGAAAGCTAAAGCCGACCTCATTACTGCCAAAAAAGCATTAAGCAACACCAGCATCAAATCGCCAATCAATGGATTCATAAACAACAGTAGTCTTACCGTCGGTCAATTCTTGGCGGGGGGCTCCCCGGTTTGCGAAATTGTAAACAATAGCGTGCTCAATCTTAACGTTAAGATTTCAGAAGCTGAAGTTTACAAAATTAAAGAAGGTCAGATTGTTGGTGTTCGTCTTTCAGTATTTCCAGAGAAAAAGTTCAGTGGTCGCATAACCGCCATTGCCGAAAAAGCCGATGCCTCAATGAAATTTAACGTAGAAATTACGCTTTTGAACAATAGCAAAACGCACTTACGTAGCGGATTGTATGCAGAAGTAGACTTCCCTGTTAAGAATCAAAGCAAGGTAATCATCCCCAAAGCCAGCATTGTAGGAAGCATGGAAAGCCCTGTTGTTTTTGTTGCACAAAACGGGAAAGCAATCAAGCGCACTTTAATTATCGGACAGAGCAACGATAAGCAGGTTGAGGTCCTTAGCGGACTTTCTGCAAACGAGCAAGTTATTGTAAGTGGGCAACTCAATCTGAAAGATGGAGATGATATCAACATCGTTAAATAACAGGAAATAACAAAGAGTAAAACGATGAATATAACAGAATTATCGGTAAAACGCTTGACGATACCTATCGTTATCTTTACCATTCTGGCACTGGCAGGCCTATTTGGCTACACCATGCTGAACAAGGAACTATTTCCCAGCATGGATATCCCTGTTAATGCTGTGATGACCGTTTACCCTGGAGCAGCGCCATCGGAAGTTGAAAACTCGGTAACCAAAAAAGTTGAAGATGCCGTATCAGCAATCGAAGGTATCGATAAAATCAAATCCTACTCGTTCGAAAGCGTTTCGATGGTGTTGATTGAGTATAAAGATGGTGTTAATGCCGATCTGTCGCTGCAGGAATGCGAACGAAAGGTTAACGCCATCAAGAACGATCTACCAGAGAATAGCGAAGAGCCTGAGTTCATGAAATTCGACCTCAACATGTTCCCGATTATGAGTATTGCCTCAAAATCGAACATCCCAGATAAAGAGTTTTACGACCTCGTAGACAAAGAAATTAAGCCAAGGCTTCAGCAAATTAAAGGTGTCGCTCAGGTTGACATCATAGGCGGTAACCAACGAGAAATTGAGGTAAAGGCAAATGTTCAGAAACTTGAGCAATATGGAATTTCTCTTTTACAGATTAAACAAACCATTGAAACTGCCAATGTCGACTTTCCAACGGGGAAAGTTAAAGATGAAAAAAACAAGCTAATTGTAAGGCTTGCCGGCAAGTTTACCAATCTCGACCAAATCCGCAATCTTGTAATTAAAACCACCCCTACAGGATCGGTAGTTAAGATTAGCGATGTAGCCAATGTGGTAGATGGCATAAAAAAGGCCACAAAAAACACCCGTATTAACGGGCAACCAGCTCTTGGCCTCAGCATTCAAAAACAACCTGATGGCAATGCTGTAAATATCAGCAAGGAAGTTAAGGAAGAGTTGACCAAATTTGAGAATGAGTACAGCGCAAAAGGATTGAAGTTCATTATAGCCAGCGACACCTCAGACTTTACCAAAGAGGCTGTAGACGGAGTAATGTTCGATCTCTTATTCGCTATTATTCTAGTGTCAGTTACCATGCTGCTCTTTTTGCATACATTCCGTAACCTGATATTTATATTCATATCAATTCCAACATCAATCATCTCCACATTCATATTTTTCCATCTGTTCGGATTCTCTCTTAACCTGCTAACACTACTAGCCCTATCGATTGTTGTAGGTGCCATTGTAGACGATGCTATTGTTATCCTCGAGAACATTTACCGACACCTAGAGATGGGGAAAACTCGATGGAGAGCATCGCTTGATGCCGCAAAAGAATTGGGACTTACCGTAACATCAATAACCATCGTTCTCATAGCGGTATTCTTACCTATAGGGCTTACAGGAGGTGTTACAGGACAACTGCTGCGCTCATTCTCGCTCGTTATTGTTATCTCCATACTGCTTAGTCTTTTAGTTTCATTTACGTTGGTTCCTCTTCTCACCTCTCGTTTCGGAAAGCTTAAGGAATTTAACCGGGCCAAAATATTCGATAGATTTTTGCTTTCGTTCGAGCGCTTGATTGAAAAAGCCAAAGATCTTATCATTTCTGCAACACAATGGTCATTAAAGCACAAGATCGCTATCATTGGAATTGCAACTGCAATGCTTTTCGGCTCGTTTGCACTTGTTTCAAAGGGTTTTATCCAAACCGAATTTATGGATACCGGCGATCAAGGCGAGTTTATCATGGCAATGGAGCTAGACCGTAGCACTACCCTTGAACAAACTAACAATACTTGTCTTGTTATTGAAAAAAAGATGCTTGAGCATCCTGAGATTAAGCACATATACACCAAAGTTGGATCCAAGGGAGGTAGCATCTCTATTCTCGAAACTCCATACTGCGCAGAGTTTATCGTCAAAATGGTTCCCAAAGACAAGCGAAAACTATCCGCAAAGCTATTCGCTAAAAAGCTACAAAACGAGCTGAACAGCACCTTCCCTGGCCCTAAATTTAAGGTAGAGGAGATTTCTATGATGGGGAATACCGCTACTCCAATAGAGATCTACGTGCAAGGTAGCAACTTCGACAAAGTAAAGGAGTACAGCGAGGTTGTAACCAAGGAACTCCGTTCCATACAAGGCACAAGCGATGTGGAGTCTTCTATTGAAAACGGAGATAAAGAGGTAGTTGTAAAATTCGATCGTGAAAAACTTGCAAGGCTAGGACTTACCATTGGAGAAATAGGGGCACAAATGTACATGTCGTACGAGGGCAACCGCGATTTAAAATATCGCGATGGGAATAACGAGTACGACCTACTAATTGCGCTAGACGAATTTGACCGAAAAAGCAAAAGCGATGTAGAAAACATCTCTTTTGTAAACCGATCGGGGCAACTGGTGAAGCTGTCCCAAGTAGCAGACATCTGCGAAAGCGAAAGTCCTTCGACATTAAACCGATATAATAGAATGCCATCGGTTAGAATTTCTGGCAACCTAATCGGGAAAACAATCGGTACTGTAGGTGAAGAAATTAAGGCAAAATTGGCAAAAACCAACATGCCAGCCGGTGTCAACGTAATTTATGCCGGAGATATGGAGCGACAGGGCGAATCGTTTGCCAGCTTGCTTATTGCTCTTGCTGCCTCCATAATATTTATGTATCTTATCATGGTTGCTCTTTACGACAGCTTCGTTTATCCAATGGTAGTGATGCTATCGTTACCGCTTTCAATTATTGGAGCGCTACTAGCACTAGCCTTAGCAGGTAAAAGCTTAAGCCTATTCTCAATCATGGGTATCATTATGCTTATGGGACTTGTGGCTAAGAATGCGATTCTGGTGGTTGACTTTGCCAATGGATTACAGGAAAAAGGAGAAAATCCTGTAAAGGCAGTTCTTGACGCAACCGCAGTCCGCTTCCGCCCTATTCTTATGACCAACCTTGCCCTAATCGTAGGCTTGCTACCTATTGCCCTAGCAGCGGGCGCTGGTGCCGAATGGAAAAGTGGACTTGGATGGGTGCTTGTAGGAGGTCTTTCTAGTTCGATGATTCTCTCATACATTATTGTTCCTGTGCTTTACGTTATCCTCGATAAAGTGGTAAAAAAGAGCAAAAAGTCTAATGATCTTATTCCTAAGGAAATCGTATCAAAAGGACACTTCGAAGAGGTAAAAAACTAATGGAATTATAGACTAACTTTACGACCTTAAAGGTCTTTCAAAGCTAATTGACGGCTCCGTATTATGCGCTTCGGGCAAGCTATGCAAACCATGAAAGGGACAATATGGAGCCTCAACTAGCTAAAAGATAATGTTCATAACAACCCGTGTGGTTGTTCCTATTTGTTGACACCCAAAATACTCTTACCATGAAATCTAGAAGACTGTACTATATATCAAGAATTACAAACCTATTAATAGAAACAAACAACCCCAAAATGAAGGTTGACGAAATTGCAACCAGATTAGGTATAACAAAAAAAACCATCTACAACTACTTCGATAGCAAGCAGCAGCTATTCGAATGCGTGCTAGACTCCTATCTCAAAAGTAAGATAGAGGAAACAAAAGAGAACCTAAACCATTATTCAAACCCCATTTCCTCGTTAATCTACATAGGCCACAGCATTGGCCCAGTTTTTCGGGATTGCACACCGCTTTACGAGCAGAAAATAGGTGTAGTTAAAACTAATCCCATGCTAAATATCTTTTTTCAACGTCGACAAGACCTATTCGATATAGTAAAACGAATATTCATCAAAGGGATACGAGAAGAACTCTTTGAGTCGGATATCGATATAGAAATTGCTTGCCAAGTATACCTATCAGGAATTGAAACGCTATATCGTCCCAATGGGCTACTGTGCTCAAAAAAAATTTCAAGCCATCAAATAAGCCAAGTGCTTTACTATATGCTTAAGGGTAACTGCACACGCATAGGATTAAGCGTTCTTAGAGAAAAAGTCGATATTAAGGTTATAGTAGACTAGCAAGCATGTTTTGTTATCTTATATCTTTCAGCGTTAGCCTTCTATAAGTTAAATACATAATATAAATACAAATCTGGATATAAGCTGCTGCCATAGCTGTTTAATATGCTATGTTAATTTTACATTACCTCCTCGTAGCTTTCAATTTACCTACTGGCGACATTCTTAACAATTTATTCAAGCGCCATTAAACCAGCAGTAACGAACGTATTGTTTCTTTGTTATCAAGAGGAAAAGAATTAATCCTCTTAACCTAAGAAACCTTAAAAGGCAGCAAGATTAAGGAGATGTAAACGTAATGCTACCAATAGCAAGTTCTACTGGATTATCGGCTTACGATTAGAACTTACTCAAACTGCTAGCTGTTACTAAAACAGCCAACAGGAGTCCTTTTAACAAAGAGACAGAATTCTAATATGGCGCATATGAGAAATTGGCTAATCCTAACAGCAGCAACATTGCTAATTTCGGCAGCAGCATTCGGCCAAACGGTAAGGATTATGGGAAGCGACACCACGCTCCCTCTTACCCAAAAGGAAGCGGAAGTATTCAACAAAACCAGTAAAGGCACTTCGATTGCGGTTACCGGAGGTGGAAGTGGAGTTGGAATAGCAGCCCTAATTGAGGGAACTACCGACATTGCCATGTCGTCGCGCCCTCTAAAGTTCTACGAGAAGCTAAAAATCCAAACGGCAAAAATCACCTATAAGCAGGTAGAAATTGCAAAAGATGCCCTATCGGTAATTGTACACCCATCCAATAAGATATCAAGGCTCACCCGCCAGCAGCTCGAAGATATTTTTACAGGAAAAATTACCAACTGGAAACAGGTAGGTGGTGCCGATATGCGCATCATCGTGTACACCCGCGAAACCAGTTCGGGTACTT